>Ga0247837_1000359_pt1 | contig 95575 bp, 70 predicted proteins | sample LaCtaG_2_FD_187115 | JGI IMG/M metagenome (GOLD analysis project Ga0247837, IMG submission 187115) | Freshwater microbial communities from meromictic Lake La Cruz, Castile-La Mancha, Spain - LaCruzMarch2015_14.5m | ecosystem: Environmental > Aquatic > Freshwater > Lake | place: Spain: Castile-La... | reverse complement strand
TACTGTTGGCTGGGCCTGTCGCTCCAGTGTCCACGTTGACGCATTAGCAGCTGCCATAGCCAACAACATAGTATACTTTGAGGGCTGTATTCACCACTGGGTGCGAGTTCTGTTCCTTAACTTCCTCCTGCGTGTTGCTTCTGCTGTGAATAATTGAAGAGTACGGTTAGTGCTAGAAACTAATCTCGGAGGAAATGAATCCAGCAAGGACTCATAAGTAGATACAACATCAAATATTATATCCTTTTACACAATTGGAGGGCTCTTATAGAGTTGCGAGGACTTCTGCTTTTTTGAGTATCCGTAATTGTACGCAGCGAGGTAAGGGGACTGAATTTCGAGGGATACAGGCTGCCTCTAAACACTATAGGGTGTACTGGCTTTTACTGTTTTCTTTCTTGTCTACTAACTCAAATAAGAATATAGCCTAGCCGGTAACTAAAAGTGTGTAGTTCAAAGGCCTCATACTGATATCTACTGAGACTAGGCCCTACTTCCACTCCCACTTGGAAACACCATTCAGCACTCTACACTGCTGCAGCAAGTCCAACCGCTACCTCTCAGGTATTGCTCTGTGGCGGTCCAGGGAAGGGAGACTAGCAGTTCCTTCGCCACTTTCCTCATTGATGGCTGCACCTTTGAAGTCACTGTTTGGGACTGAGACTGGGTAACATACCTCCTCTGCTAGGTTCCGACCTTCGTCCACAACTTTTCCCCTGTGTTGCGGTAACCCTTCGTCAAACAGCAGGATCAGCACTAAATCAGTCTCCTTCGCACTCCGAACAAGTCCAGAACTGAAGTGAAACCAACCTATCTCAACTGAGTATGTATCCAGGAGTGCTACCTTACGAAGGAATGGAGAAATAATCGAGCTAAAGCACTATTTACGTTTGATCTTTGGACAGATGTGGTCGTACTTTGCAGCGTGTGCTTGGTTATGTTTCTGTGTAGTGCACTCTTTCCCGTACCAACACTTCGGCCTGTCTCTGATGTTGGCAGGCAACTGAGCTACTGCTAGTTCTCGGTAGCGAAAGAGCAACTCCCCAAGTAGCAGGTCGCTGCAGGTTTTGCAGACATACCAGTCTCTTTGAGGCCTGACAGCACGTCCAGCGAGGTTGACGTCCTGGGGCTGCTCTAGTGCCTGTGTGCAGACTTGTTGCACTGTCTTGCCTTGTTGCCGCATCAAGTCCTTCACTACGTTCTGCTCGAACAGGTTTTCGTTGAAGGTGCTGGGAGGCAGCACCGTCCATCTGATCATGCTCTGGGCGATGGTCTGCACCCCTACATCGCAGTGTTTGAGTGAGCGGTAGCTCAAATTGCAGAAAAAGCGCTCGCACACTTGGCACTGTTGGTGTATGTCCGCCCTCCTCGGCATCTGTAAGTTACACCCAGCACACGCCACGTGCTCCTGGTTGTGCGCACATCTGAAGCCGTCCTTCGAAGCTTTGCACTGGCGACAGACAGCAGGGCCAGTCCAGAAGCGTTGCTGTGCAGGAGGCGCCTTGGTTTCCTCTCCGGAGGAGGCGGAACCATCGCTTTCAAAGTTGCGGCGAGGCTTTTTGACAGGGTTCTTCTTCCCTATCATAAAATTGTCGTTGGTGATTTTATTGGTCTTTTCGAGCTCTTCCAACTCTGGGATGGGCCTGGCCTTCTGAGGATGAGCTCGCAGGTAGGTAGCAATAATGCTATTGACTGAGGCATTGCGCTTGACACTATTGACGTTGCCTTTGCAGGAAGGACACAGTGTGGACTTTTCCAGCCACTGCGTAGCACAGCCGCCACAGAACTACTTGGAACTCACGTTGTGCAGACAGGGCATGAGAGTGACACACTGGTGGATCACTTCTGTGCAGATGCCACATTCCAGGTCAGCGGAGAGACTCTCGTCCTTGCTTTCTTCCACCTTGGCGGGCGGCTCCACTGGCGTTTCCTCTATTTTGGCGCGCTTTTCAAGTTGGGGAGCATCTTCTTGCTTGCGCTTAAGTGAGGGGAGAGTGAATTTGAAACCCAGCATGCTGTCAGCCCCGACCTTCTTTTCGTGGAGCAGAACGATATCGTCCCCATGCTGCACTTTGACCTTGTTGCCCTTGCCTATAGCACTGTCATTCACGTAGGTGCCGTTGGTCGACAAGTCCTCAACCTCGAACACGAACTGGCTTTCCTCACGACTCACCCACAGGCGGCAGTGGCTGGACGAACAGCGCTGGTCTGGCAGTACCAAGTCGCAATTCCCACTTCGCCCAATTGTCACACATTCATCAGAGGCTCTCAAGTCGTGTGGCTGCAGGCGGGCGGGATTGAGAGGCATCAGTTGGGCTATCACTGAAGAAGTGGAATCCACCATTATAGTTGTTAGTGGCTAACGCCATGATGAGAAATGCTCAGGCCATCAGAGAGCGTAAAATTGGAGCTGCGCATACTAAGCAGTTTCAAGTATTTCAGCCTCACACTACGAATACTATTTACACCAATAAGCCGTGGAAGTGGGCTCGGGGATACTGCTTCTTGAGACTCTCCCACTGAACAATGAAAGTGGTGGCGATCAGATACATCAGTCGGCCTGACCAAGAGAGCGTTTGAACTCGACAAACACTCTCCACATAAACACAACTAGTCCTCAAGCCCAGTAGCAGTTCAAATCCCCACGCTACATAGCACACTGGCACTGCTGTGCCTGGTCCGTTGGTCAGAATCATGCGTGGACGGATGAGCAGCACCACCCAGACGGCCTGCAGTAGACTGAGGAGAGTGGTAAAGATGCTGCTGAAGTAGGACTGGCCCACTCGGCGGCTGCGCAGGATTGTATGGTGTGTGAAGTGGGAGGACTTGGGTAGTGCAGTGAGCAGTTGCCGTAGAGACCCTTCATCTTCCCTCGCCCTCAGAGTACGGATATCTGCGAACTGGGTGAGGTCCAGGCCGTTCAGCAGCGTCAGCATTTCTCCAGTGTGTCCTCCTGACCCTAGAATCACCAGCAAAGAGGCTTTCCGCACTGGGAGGCGCAGTAGAAATCGCAGACAGACCAACACTGCAAGCAGCAGCCAATATTCCATTATGACTGACGAAGACTTAGATGCTAGCGAGATGGACGAACACCTCTCCACTCCTCTGCGAGCCGCCCGCAGGCCTGAAGACGTCTTTCCCTACCTGCGCATTCCACAAGCCACCGTGGCCGAAAAACCTTCCGTCACTCACGTACGCCCTCTTTCCCCTTCTGCACACTCGATAAAGCGGTCGCTGTCTCACGAAGAGAGACGCTATCCTTGGCTGAGTGCCCAGGCAGAGCAGCGGCTCGAGGAAATCGAGCAGGAAGTGGCCTCCAAACTGGTCCACAAGACGCTGAGGTCCGAGATTCAACGGCTTTGGAGTGCAGCGAAATTAGGAAAGCAAGCCAACTACTTGCAATTCATCAGTCTCTTGCGCAGCTTGAAACTGATAGAAGGCTCCGAGGTCACTCTCATCAACTCACTATGGAAAGCAGCAGGGGGTGAAGAGCAACAGGGCGTGGACAAAAAGATAGTGGTGGAGTTGCTGGAGGCACTGCAGGCAGATCCCAGCTTGTTACAGCAAGATGACACTCGCTGCAGTGAGGACTCGGTGTCCACAGTTGGGAAAGAAGCACGCCTGCGAAGAACTCGTACGAAGAAACTGTAGGGTAGCCATAGAAGAAGGCGGCATTCTAATTTAAACATATGAGCATTCCATACATGTACGCAGTCAGCGATCTCTTCTCGCTGCCGGGCCCCGCCCCGGTTGCTGCGTCCCCTCGCCCTACAGTGGAGCGCTACACTCTGCAGCAAGGCCAAGTGCGCCCCGCCCCCAAACGCGCAGCCCTCTCTGAGCTCCGCCAACTCCCTGACGGCCGTCTGCTAGTGGCCCGCCCCAACTCCCTGTGTAACGAGTATTAGCCTAGTTTCTCCTCAATCGCAAAGGCTCTCTGGCTCAACATTTATGTGATCCCTAAGAGAAATCGCAGAGCGAGGGAGTGGGCGCGACCCAGACCTTCGCCTAAGGCATTTGGGGAGGAGCCGGAGAGCTGGGCAAAGTCAACTACACAGGCAGGACTGTCGCGAGGGATACCTGGGACTTGGCCGGGCTGGGAAGTGAGTACTCGCTGCATCTCTCCATGTGACAGCCAAATAGATACGTCCACTTCGGAGCTGTTCAATACTTGTAGAGAAGTTGCAGTCTGCTGGAGTCGGATGTGGTAGAAGATGATGAGATTTTGAGACTGAGGCAGTCCGGCTTCCAGCAAGCTAGGAAAGACGCTTTCATAGAGGAGAAAAGGGTGGCAGGTGCACGGCTGTCCCTCAAGATAAGCCTGTCCCTCTCGAAGCTCAAAGGCGAGTCCGGTTTCTTCTCTGATTTCCCTCAGCACTGCCTGCTCCACACTTTCTCCCTGCTCCACGTGGCCGCCTGGAAAGACCCAGGCTTTGGCAAAGAACTTCATTCTCGCGTCTCTGCGAGTTAACAGTAAGCGTTCATCCGCACTCTCCACAATAGCACAAGCACATAGCTTCAGTGTTTTCTGCCTTTCAAACATCTGCCCTTCTCTGCGGAAGTAAGCGAAACAAGGACAATCAGCACTGTGCATCAAGGGCATCCCCCCCTCAGCCCTGCGAGACAGGACGCACACAGAGTCTCCTGGCGCATAGGCGAGCTGCACTCCTGCAATTAGATGCTGATCCGAGCCACCCAGCGCTGTCAAAAGACACGTGCCCAGTCGATAGGTCTCTTTGTCCTCTTTGCACACTACGACTCCACTCATATTCCAAAGCCCAAACTGATTTGCTCTACAGCGTTTATTCCTACGAAAGTCGCTTACTCTCTGAAGACCTAGGTATATATGGAAGCAGCTCGCAGCTTCAAGTGCTCGTACTCGGACTCAAGGTCTCGCAGCAAGGCGCCGGTGACTTTCACAGCCTGGGCTTTGAGGACGAAAGAAGGGTCAAAGAGGGTACGAGAGGACTCATGCCCGCTCAGTCCTGTCAGTAGTCCCATGATGTCTTCAAACTTGCGAGCCACGATTTCCGCTTCCAGCGCTGCTAGAATCGCTATGGCTGTTTTGAACACAAACTTCCATCCTTCCTGTCTAGTGCTTACTAACAGAAAGAAATCCCACAGGCGGAACAGCACTGCTACGCGAGAGGTCGAGCCTTGGTATAGACTCGCGAACAGGGTGAGGAACCACGGTGCAGCGAAGTGACTGGAACTCACCATTTCCTCCTTGAACACTTCATGCACAGACGGAAGTAAAATACTCACCAAGCGGTCCAGCTGGTAGAAGAACAGCTTCAGTCGGGGCAGGTTGGAGACGAGGAGAGAGTGCATGTTGTAGCGCTCGATCAGTCCAACTAGACAGCGGAAGGCCAGACCTTCATCTTGCAACTGGATCAACAGTGTCCCGGCCAGGTAGTTCATGCCCTGGCAGTATGCGATTTCAGGGTTGTAGAAGGCGTACGTCCTCAGCAAGTTCGCTAGCGTCTCACTAGCCACATGAGTCAAACTTTGGTAGGAACGCTGCACATCCATCGCAATCAACTCTTCCAAGTCCTTGCTCAGGACTTCGCCAGTTTGGACGCGCCAGAGCAGGGCGCTGTAGTCGAGTGCAGTGGCGTGGCGAGTGAGCAGGCATTGCCAAAGGGAGGACCGGTGGGAAGTGAGGTGGTCGAAGGAGCCGTGGTACAGACGCAGAGTGAGCAAGTGACGACTCATGTCTTCGCTCCAGCGCTTGGAAACCAGGATCAAAGAGAGATGGGAGGAGTCGGGGAGAAAGGTGGCTGCCAGGACGTAGGGCAGCCAGTCGCCCCAGAGTACTCGCTCCTTCTCTTGGTGTCGCAGCCACTTCTTTGCTGCATCGCGAGGATGCTCTTCCACTCGCTTCGCGCTGCGCTGATTTGCCTGCAACTCTGCCAGCAGCACACAAGTTCTTTCGCAGTCCAGACCCATCCTTCGACAGCCCTCTAACACTATTTCGCTGGCCATATCCATGCCCAAGCTCAAGTTGATCATGTGGAAGTTAAACTGGCTGAGCACGTGAAAGGCAGAAGTCTGCTCTGCCCGGACCAGGTCCTTCTGAGGCAAGCGGCCTGCGATGGTTTTGAGCGTGCCAAACAGACCCGCAGAGCGCTGACGTCTCCGCAGGGACTGCCTCTCCACTGCAACTCTAGCTGATACTGCCCACATCACAGTTTCGACCCAGCGAGAGTGGTCGCTCCACAGTCGGTGGTGGGCTAGCAGCGAGCTGAGATACCTGTGTTGGCTTTCCGTCTCTGTGCCGTAGGTCTGGATAAGCACGAGAGTCTTATAGAACACTCCACAGTCGCGATCATTGCTCATTTGCACTTCCGTGAGCAACACAGTGAACAGATCTGAGAGCTGCACCAAGCATTTGTCAGCAATCATCCGAGGCCCCTGCCGCTTATCCAGCTGCTCCAGGAACTCATTGCGGCCTCTGGAGGACTTCAGCATGTCAATGACTTGCATGAGTTTGGCAGACCCAGCAGACTCAGAGGAGTCGGCTAGCACCGCTGTGAGCACTTCCTGCACTACTAATGTCGTGTCTTCAGGGGTGGACAGGGCTGCTGCTGCCGACTCCAGTCCACTCGCAGACTGGTAAGGCAGGAAAGTGGCTCGCCGGAACAAGGGAGTCGTGGACTTGTGGCCGTCCACAAATACGCGAATATCAATGGGACTGTTAATGTTCCCAATAATGGCGCCCATATCACCAAACAGTCCCGCTGACACCTGGTTGAGACGCTGCTGCAGACGCATGAACTTCTCTAGTGTGTACTTGAGGAAGTGAATCCTGCTCTCCTCACTCTGCTGCAGTCCCTTCATCACCTCGGGGTACTTCCTTTCGTAGTCAGCCAGGGCGGAGTTGTAGTCACTCACAGCCTGCAAGTACCGCTCGCCTGCTGCCTTCGCTGCAGTGCAGAGCACTTGGAACTGCTTGCGAGCCTTGTCTAGCTTCTCGTCGTCTGCCATCACCATCATTTTCTCTGCTTTGTCCTTTTGCTGGTTGGATTCCTGGTACTTGTCTTTGGCCTTGGACAGGGTTTCTCGAGTGCGTACAAGCAGGGAAAAGGCCTGCGAGCCCGCGGAGATGAGGATTTGGTTGGTGGTGGTGAAATGGTCGTAGAACAAGTCGAGAGGCTCGACCACTTCCATCTGGAGACTTTGACTGTAGGCTTCGTACTGTGCAGAGACCTGCTGCACACTCAAAGGCAAGGCCGCCAGTGCAGTGTTCAGAGTGTCCACTCCGCTTTCTTTGGGCAAGTTGCCCTGCAAACTGCCTGCGTGTTTGTGCAGACTGGAGGAGAAGGCTTCGAGTTGGCGCTTGTACGCCTTCAGGAAGGTGGATAGGACTGAGATGGAGCGCAGGCCTTCCTTCAGGTGCAGGGTCACCACGTCGAACTTATCGAAGAGCTCAACGAAGCTCATGGATAATGAAAAGAAGTGGCAGTCCTGATCGATTCGTGTTGGCGGGGGACAGTGCGCGACTGCAGGACGAAATGCATCGAAGAGGCCTGTCTCCGCCCAAGGAGTACATAGCTCCGGAAATGCTCCTTCAGAGGAGATTGGAGGCGGGAAGGAACCCTCTGTCTGGCATTGCTGAAACCATCCCTGAACTCAAGTCGCCTCTCCCCGAGGAATTGTTGGAAAAGTCAGGTGACAACCCAGAAATTCTGCTCTCATCACAGCGGATCAATGCACGCATCCTCGAGGCTTGGATCAACAGCACGATTGTGGATGCGGAGCACATGGAAATTCCTGGAACGCTCGCCAAGGCAGACCAACAACACCCCCTCTCTCGCTACGGGGTGGACCGGCATTCTCTCGCCCGTGCAGGAGTAGCGAACGGGGACATTGACCGACTATACAAGGCTTTGTTTGTGTACTCTCTGGGCTTCTACCAGTTGATCAACAAGACGATGGAGCACGTGGCAGGGAAGTACACCTATGTGGCAGGCGTGTGGAAGGTCTACTCCATCCTTTTGGAGTACTGCTGCAAGGTGGACTACGACATGGCCATCGCCACGGTGCAAGAAGAGAAGCGCACTGCCTTAGACCAGTTGGAAGCCCACTACAAAGCGCAAGTGCGGGACTGGCAAGTGAAGTGTGAGAAGGCACTGGCAGACGTGGAAAACTACTCAGTGCGCTTAGGACTCCTGGAACACGAACGACTGCAGGAACAACACCGCAGACTCGAGTTGGAGGAGGAAATCAGCCACAGAGGACTGGGTCATGAGGAGGAGGTCGGTCTGCGCATCCGCTTCGAAGGCAAGCTGAACCAGATGTTTGCGCAGCAGCGGGACATGGAGACCAGAGAGAAGCACAGGAAGGAGCAAGTGGAGAAGCAGCAGGGCGAGCTGCGGGATAAAGTCACTCTGCAGGGGGAGTTGAGTGAGCAGGTCAGAGTCCTTGCAGAGGCCAAGATTGCGCTTGAGATGCAAGTGGCAGGGCTGGAAGAAAGTCTCGCACACACACTGCGCATCAACAGCAACTTGGAAAACCGCCTCAGTGACTACGCCTCCAAGATCGAAGCCCTCAAAGAGGACTACACTCAGGCGAAGGAGAAGCTACAGCTCCTGCAGAGCCAGTTGCTTCAACGCTCTCTCATCATAGACAAGCTGGAAAGTGAAAAGGCTGCCATTGAAAGTCAACTGCTCAAAGTGCAGGCCGTGGTGGACGGGTATCAACGAGAGCGGGACCAAGCCTTAACAAGGGTGGCTCTGCTGGAAACAGCCTTCAAGACAGACATGACCAAGTACTTGACAATCGAGCAGGACTACGTGCGGTGCAAGGAGGAAGAGGCCAGGAAGGACAGAGCCTTGGCAGGGCTCAAGCGCAGTATAGAGAAGTCTAGTGACGAGTTGCAGCGAACCTCAGAGCAGCTGGATACTTTGAAGGTGCAGTACGACCACTTGGTCGTGCTCACGGACCAGCAGAAGGAACAACTGCGCCAAGCTGTGTCGAAGATCGAGGACACGACCAGAGCTCGGCACCTGTCAGAGGACAGGGTGGAAGAGCTGAAAGCCCGACTGGCTCAGACAGAGGAGGCGAAGGAAGTCCTCGCCGGGGAACTGCTGGCTGCGAAGAAGGATGTGGACAAAGTGAGAAACGAAATAGTTGAAGTGGAACGAGAGTCTGATGCCAACGAAATGCGCAAACGGGCTTCTGAACGTCAATTCGACGCCCAGAAAGACGCTCTGATGCAAAAGATCAAAAACCTCTCTGATATTCTTTCCTCCGAACGGAAGACCAGGGAGACCTGGATCGAGAAGTTCGAGCAGGAGCAGAAAGCCAACGCCGAGAACATGCGCCAAGCCATGGAAAGTCGCAGGACTCTCGCAGACCTGCAGTTGCAACTCACTACACAGACAAGTCGCAGAGAGGAAGCCACCCGGCGACTCGAGACCGAAAGGCGGGCAGGCGTGGAAAGCAGGAAACAAGTGCTGGAACTGCGTGGAGAGCTCGAAGCAGCAAGCAGGAAGAGTCTAACGTTGGTGCACCTGGTGGAGGCCTTGGAGGAGGAGTGGAGGAAGAGAGTAGGGGAAGTGGAAGAGCGAGCTGCAGGTGAGTTGGACCGAGAGCGTATGTCAGCTCTGCAAGAGCGCATGTGTGAGGAAGACTCGCGCTCCCATGCCTGTCGCAACCTTTCCCAGGCCTACAGCTTTGCCTTCGCTCGAGACCAGGCGGAGCTCGAGTGTGAGCGACTGAGAGCCAGGTGCGAGGACTTGAGAGGGAAGCTGTTGGCTGTTGTGGCCGCTGTGAGAACTAAGCAGAACTCGGAGTTGCAAGCGAAAGGCGCGGATTTACTGCTAGAGGTAGACGGACTCAAGGCTCAGCACAGGAACAAAGAAGCAGAAATCATCGAAAAGTCCTTGGAAATTCAGCGCCTTTCCGTCTTCGCCAGCTCCCTGCGTGAAGTACTGAGCACGTAGAAAATCCCTGAGGAATTCATGGACCAGCCGCACCCCTTCGAGACCCTGCTTCAGCACATCCGAGAACTCGAGACGGCCTTGGAGGCTGTCAACAAGACGCTGCTGAGTCGCACTGAACGAGAAGTTCAGGTGGACTTGAGGTGGGAAACCAGCACGAAGGAGACACAGACTGATATTGGCAATGCTTTCTTTGACGAAATCAGGCCTAAAACCAGGTCTTCGGGTCCCTCTTCCAAGCCCAGCACGCCACTTAGCAGAGGCTTAGGCCACAGACCTGTGAAAGGTCAGATTTTGCTGGATGAAAGCACACTTATCGCTCTAGACACTCGCAAACGCAGTGCTGGGAAGTCTTCCAGAGGCACGAAAGGCTCTTCCCCCAGAGACTTGGCCAGCAGTCGCGCCTTCGAGGTGGCCTCCAAGCACCGGCAACTGCGGAGAGAGCCAGAGGAGCCCCACGTCATGAAGAGTGTGTACAAGCACGACCCTAGTCCCAAAAGCGCCTACCTCGCTGAAGACCTGACCAATGTCTCTCCTGTGACTTCCCAAAACAGCCGTCCTCACCTGCCTTCCCTGCCCAAGGCGCCACCTGCCGAAATCAAAGCCTTCCTCAAACTGGCAGTGAGTCGCATGAAAGACGACTTCGAGGAGATGTAGCTAAAGACCTAGCTGTAGGTTACTAGAGCTGTGGGTAGTGGTGCAGGTAGACAGCGTTGGCAGGCGCGAGCAGCCAGTCCGACTCTTCCAAGGCTCTCACGCTCTTTTCGATTTCCTTCTTGGCAGAGCGCTCTTGGTCGAGACGGCGCTGGCGGTCTACGTCCTTGCTGGAGAGGTAGCTGTCGGGGCCTTCCTCGAAGGCGCGGAGGGAGGGCGGACTAGCGGAGTTGTCCACCTGCTTCTTTCTGCGGCTGCGTGAGAAGTCTGAGTCGGAGCTGGAAGCGGGAATGAAGGTGTTGAAGTAGTAATCGGCCGAGGCTCTTGGTGGTGGCGTGTTCATTTATTACTAACGTATTGCACCTCCACCCTCGAAACACTGCAGTGTGTCTTTAACTGAGAGACAGGGACTTCCTTGGCATTTTAGCTGTTGGAACTAAGTGGTTGGTGTGCCAATATTAGATAGGAATGAGGCCGCTGAGTGAGGATGAAACCCGGGTCTTCTTCACAAAGCTCAGCCAATTCCTGGGAGATAACATCCGCTTCCTTATCGACCGCGAGGACCAGCCCTTCGTGTTCCGCCTCCATGAAGAGCGAGTTTACTACCTGCCAGACGCCCACTGGAAGCTGCTGCAGAACTTCAGTCGCGATGAGTTGGTGAGCGCAGGAACTCTGTTCGGCAAGTTCACCAAGTCAGGGAAGTTCCACTTGCATGTCACGTGTCTGGACTACCTGTGCAAGTTTGCGAGGTACAAGGTGTGGGTCAAGCCAGGCGGGGAACAGATTTACTTGTACGGGCACAACGTTCTCAAGGCTCATCTTGCACGAATGACTGAAAACACCCCTCAGTACCAAGGAGTGGTGGTGCTCAACTTGGCGGATGTGCCGCTAGGCTTCGGCGTGACTGCGCGAGCCACGGAGGGCTGTCTGAGGCTGCAGCCGCAAGACATCGTAGTCTTCCACCAAGCGGACCTGGGCGAGTACCTGCGCAACGAGAACCCTAGCAGTGCTTACGACTAGTTACCAGGACAAATTTTGGTGGGTGGCATCGCAGAAAGGCTGCGTGCGGGTCTGTTTGCACCCGCACAGACGGTACTTCTTGCACTGCGGCACTGTGAACACGAGTGGACTCGCTCCGCTGGCTTCGTGGCTGCCGTCACAGAAAGGCTGCGCTTGTGATTTCCCGCACTTGCAGAACTGATACTCCTTTTCAGCCTCCAGCATTACTCTGGATAAGCGTTACTCGTAGTTGCCAGCCTGCGCCACCACTCGATTGGTAGCGCGGATGGTAGAGGCCAGAGCAGGACTGGGCTGCTTCGTCTTCTTTACTTCAGGCTGCAGAGCGAACGAGAACTCTTTGAGGATCTTGCGTATGCCCTGAGGTGACAGGAACCGGCTCAGTGTGCCTGAATTGAACTTCACTACCAATTCACGTAGTGACAAGTTTTGTGCTGAGCCGAGGACATAGCCGACCACAGCAGCAGTGACACTCTCGGCTTTGCGCTCCAGCTCTAGTCGATAGGCTGCGAGTCTGGGAGTGGGATCTGAGATCAGTTGTGGGCCGTAGCTGAGGCTCAGCTCCACCAGCGTGGCGACAGAGGTCTGTACTTGCTCTCTGTTGACCCTGTGCATACACTCCACATCCAGCAGGTAGAACAGTTCTGTCACTTTGTCCTCATTGCTGCCCAGACTCAGCAGCACTCCTAGACTCAGCAACTTCGCTCGGGCGAATTCCTGTGGACCACTTTTCAGCACGTTTCTATCGAAATAGCGTCTTTTGAAGTCCTCGAGTTCTTCCTTTTCCGGAAAGAGACGGCGTAGAATTCGCAAAAGTTGGGAGTCAGAAATAACCTGGTTGCGACTGTATTTAGAGACAGTGGTGCAAACGAAGGCCACCGGGAGCAAAGTGAGTCCCAGGGCGCTTTCCTGTGCAGTGATGGCTGCTTCTTCCGCAGACACTTGCGTCTTCGAGTCTCCACACCCCATTAGTTAACCCTACTTTCAGAATGCAGCGTTTGCTTCTAGCACAAGGACCGCTTATGCTTGCTACCGACGGAACTATTCGATTTGCGGACTTTAACCGAAGTGATTTGAGCGGCAGGCTGGTGACAGATACGCTGGGTCAGGCCTTCAAAGGCTTCTGATACACGCACTCCTGTCTTGGCAGAGGTCTCCAGCCAAGGCACGTCGGCTTCGGTAGCGAAGGCCCTGCCCTCCGCTTCACTCACTTGTCGCTGGTCCCTGAGGTCTGCTTTATTGCCCACTAATAGCAGAGACACGTCTGCGGCTGCCTTTTGTCTAACTTCATATAGCCAGTAGGAGAGGGATGTGAAGGACTGTCGGTTGGTGAGGTCGTACACCAACACCACTCCTGCAGCGCCTCGGAAGTAAGGGGCGTTGATGCAGCGGAACTTCTCCTGCCCTCCTGTGTCCCACAGCTGCACACGCACATTGCACTCTCCCACAGTCACCACTTTCTGCAACAACTCGATGCCCACTGTATTCATGGACTCCACTGCGAACACTCCTCTGGCGAACCGCTGGATCAGCTGAGTCTTGCCCACTCCGCTTTCCCCAGTCATCACCACCTTACAGACGGCTCCTAGTTCTTTTTCCATATATGCGAGGAAAGAAAGTCTCCCAAGTCACCGCTCCAGAAAAGGGCTCTTTCCCACTGGACCACTTCCAGGAGTGCGAGAGCCTGGCAGAGACGTATCGCTTGTGTCTAGCTGAGCAGTCCAACATCCCCAAGAAGTGTCGGCAGCAGGCGCAGGACTACTTGCAGTGTCGCATGGACAAGGGACTGATGGCCAAGGCGAGTATGGAGGACCTGGGCTTTGTGGCTGAGGGCACCTGGGAGTACGAGAAACTGACCAAGGAAGAGAATGCAAAGAAAGTGGCGGAAATCATGCGCGCTTCCAGAGAACGGGTATGGGAGGAGCACAAGCGCCGGACTAAGGAGTAAGTAGCTAAATCCCGCACAGAGAACCGTCGATGAACTCTCCGAACTCTATGTCCAGGTCCAGGTTGCTGTTGATGATGCAGCCGAAGCCGTGCCACTTGCCTTCTCGAAACCCGCCGTAGTACATCGAGCCGTCCTCAAAGAACTCCCTCCCTGCATCAGTGTGTGGCAGGCCTTGTTCATTCACCTCGCCACAGTAGGTGTGGCCATTGGGGAGTGTGATTTGGAAGATGTTCTCGCGGATCTCCACACTGTTGAGACCAGTCAGCACAGCTTCTTTGTTCTGCTTGATCAGCGAGTGCCTGACTAGCGAAGTGGGCGACCTCTTGGAGTCTCTTGCCTTCAGCAGTCCGTAGAGTTCTTCCAAGCATTGTCTGAACCAGGGGAAAATGGTCAGTTCGGGGTAGGACCGGTCACTGAGAAACACACTGAAGCAGTTGTGTTGCATGGGGCCTACTGAGCAGTTGCTCAGGCGCACCTCTCTGCCGGATAGTCGCAGGCTTTCCACTGAGTAAGTTGGGTCGTCGAGGTAGCGCTTGATTGCCTCTTGACTGTGGTAACAGAGGAGACATCCAGACTCTTGGTCCAAATAGAAGAAACGGCGAACGGGGAGACGAGACTTTTTGGCGATTTTGGTGAGCCAGCCGACACGTACTTCTTTACTCATTATACAGAAAATAGCCACTGCACACCACTCTACGCCTCCTAGCTACACGATTCTTATGGAAGGGCAGCTAAGCTCGATTACTTGGAATAGCACAGCTTGGGCGGCCTTTCCTGGTGGAAGTAGTAAAGTCCGCTGCCCACCACAGCCACGACCACGCACGCCTGTCTAGACCTCACCACTTCGTAGAGCTCTGGACCTGCTTCCTGCAACACCCACCCCGCCAACACAAACGCTAGCAAGGACAAACCTACATTGAAGCCCGAGACTAGCCGTGCATAGTCCTCCTTCCGACCTGCGAAATAAACCACTCCTTGGTAGAGCAGAGTGGCTAGGGCGAATAGCAACAGCCAGAGTGGCTCCAAGGTGCAGCCTTCGCCTCCATATAGGCAACTCGCACATCCTGAGATCTCGCCCCAGCGGCCCCCATCGCTCGTATCAATTAGTGCGATCAGCAGAAGTATCCCGATTCCGAACAGCAAAGTGAAGAATAAGGTCCACTTGTTGAAGGAAAAGCAGCAGAAAGGGCCAGTGCGCAGCATAGCGAGTTTGAGCATGTGTGAAAGGGTGTAGGGCAGGAAGGAGAAGAAGACAAGCAGAGCGGCTGTGCCCTGGCCTGTGGCCTGACTCTGCTGCAGGTCTGCCACCACTGCAGCGCACAGACACACCGCACCCAAGTAGTGCAGCCAGCGGTACGGCTGCGAGGTGAAAATTACTCTGCCCAGGAGCAGCAGAAACACCGGAGTTTGCAGCTGTACACACAGAGACCAGGAGGGCAGATGTGCTGCCCCTGCAAACAGCATGAACAGGTAGCAGGCGTCCATCAGTCCTACGATTGCAAAGCCCAGTGTCTGGCCGTGCAGACCCGTCACTAGAGTTTGTTCCTTCACTTTCAAGTTCGACACTGCAGTCACGGTCGTAACCACGAAGGTCAGCACCACTGCGATAGGCATTCTAAGTAGACCTCACTCACACTCCTTCGCCTCTTTCACAGCCAACAGGAAGCAGAACCGCTCCACTACAAAAGCTCCGCACAGCGCCACTCCCACGACTGTAGGCCGCTTCACCTGGTCCCACAGTGTGCTTTGAAACCCTGGCAAAGCATAGTACTCTGAATCGTCCATGAAGTAGCTGAGTTGGGAGCGCTTCCGCAGCAGCGGCTCCTTGTTGCGTGCTGCACTCATATATATCCAATGGATGGAAGACTGCTGGAGTGGCTGCAGGCCTGTGGCGTGACCATTGCGCAGAGCGAATCTGCGGATTCGCCCTCAGAAGAGCTGCTCGAAGGACTGAAGTCCGGGGCAGTTGTGGTGCCTTTGATCAGGAAAGTGGGGCGATTGAAGCAGGACGGACAGAGAGGAGACACAGCAGAGGCAGTGCTGGCGGAAATAGAAAGCGGACAGGGCCACAGGGACAGACAAGACGACTGGACGCTGCTGCTGGAGCGCTTGAGTCAACTGGATATAGCAGTTACGCCGGAAATGCAGGCCGGAGCCCAGACTGGAGACCTGGAAGCCATCGCTGCCATCCTTCGCGCCATCCAGACCAAAGAAGCAGCGGTCAGTCAGACTTCCACCCCTGTCGAAGCGGCCAAAGGCGTGTATTTGGATGCCTTACAGGTGGAAAAGCCGCTCGACCAGAGCAATTCCTGCATCGAGTTTCTGCTGCTTGCCTGCTGCTCCTGCTTCCACTTGAGTCCCAAGCAGGCCGCAGGTCTCTTGGCCCGCAATAACCAGTTCCTCTCACGCATCCTGCTGAAAGGTCTGAAAGGCGACTTCGACCCTGTGGTGAGTTGGTACCAAAGTCTGTACCAGTGCACTTCTCGACTGTGTGAGTTGATGCAGAGGGATCAGACTTCGCTCGGGTCAGTGCTGCAGGCGTTGAGGCCAGGGCTGGAGAGCAGGGCAGTGGAAGTGGTGCAGTGGAGCTTGAGGACGTACACGAAGCTGGCGCTGGACCTGGAAGAGCGGGGCTTGGCGGACAAGGCCTGGGAGTGGTTCACAGCGAAGGGTCTCGAGGCAGTGGTGGCAGCCATACGCAAGTGGGGAGCAGAGGTGCGGTCCAATGGTATGGAGACCTTGCTCCACTTCGCCCACTCCCACTTGCTCCAGTGCTTTTCCCTGCACCTCAGAGACCTCTTGAGTGAGTCTGCGGGGTACTTCGGCTTCCTGCTGGACCTGCTGCCTCTGGTGAAGGAAACGCAGTGGGCCACAGAGACTCTACTAGCTAGCAGAGTGCTGCAGTACTGGGTGGAAGCAGCAGGCCGGGAAGTGGCCGACTCCACTTCCAAAGCCAGACTCACCTCTCTGCTCTTTCTCACCTACATCTGGCGTGAGTTCCTGTCAGACACAGAGGACAGTGAGTCTGCTCTGGAGTCCCTCCTCACTGCACTCAAACGGGCCTTCCGCGAGCCTTCTGTGCCTGTGAAGTCCACTGCACTGGGTCTCCTGCTGGAGCTGCTGGACTTCCTCACACAGACCAAAAGCGCAACTGCCCCAGTACTGTACAAAACACTGACACTGTTGATGATGGAAACTGAGCCTAGCGAACTCATTCGAGAGCAGTTAGTCTACAGTTTCCGCAGAGTGCTGCAGGAGTCGCCCTCAATCCCGCTTGGAGTGCTGCTGGAGCCGTTCTGCAAGCGGGTAAGAACCACATAGATACAAGCAACGGAAGGCGGCTTCTCTCTGTCTCTCGCTGATTTCGGCCTGTTCGCCACTGCAGCGGGACATGCACGTCTGACGGTGAAGCACGCAGTACAGCTGATTGATGTGTTGGGCAAGGTGTACCTCAGTGACATGGTCTATAGCCGCGCGGCTATGGCTGCCTTCTGTGGTCTCGCCACCCGCTTCCTTGACAGCCAACCTATGCTCGAGTACCTTTCTGCCTTTCTCAAGTTCGGACTTACTCAGGTCCAGTCTACTGAGAAATCGCTCAAGGATAAGCGATACATCAAGGCGCAGAGTTATGAGTATAAGGCGGAAATCGGCTTTCTGAGGCGAAAGCGAGATGTAGTGCTGGAAATGGCTCAGTGGCTGCTCCAGCTAGGCCACGAGGAGCTGAATTCACGCATAAAAGACCTTTGTGCCGCCACAGTGCTGGACATGAAGCCCAGCCAAGGCGACAGCAAGGGACTTCTGCTGGTCCTGCGCGAATTCGGCGACCCCCAGACAGTCCTCAGCGCCTATCAAAAGACCAAAGACCTGGAAGAAATCTCCGAAGCCTTAGTTCCAGTCGACGCCTCTTCCCTGCCAAGGGAGCGCAAGCCTTTCCCTTGGAAGCGCGCCTTCGCCGACATCGAGCAAGCCAAAAAGCGAGCCAAGGAGCGGGAGCAGAAGCTAAGGGACGAGCAAGACTCCAACCTGCGCAGACTCACAGCCAAGCAGACCCAACTCGCACTACAACTCGACATCCGCAGAGTCGAGCAGGGTCTGGCCAAAGACGCGGGAACAGCGGTGTATGCTGAGGGACTTGCGGCGAAGTTGGTTTCGGCTGAAGAAGAAGCAGCTCTCAGAGAGTTCACGGAGGAAGAGAAGGACGACTTGGACGCGGTGGGTCTGGTGACGAAGAAGTACTCGCGAGTGTTCAAAGTCTTGTTTCAGAAGTACGCAGGGACGGGGTTCGCTAGGAAGAAAGAAGCGGCCATGGCGTTTGACTGGCTTGCAGAGCGCAAAAACCGCCTGTTCGACAGTGAGTACATCCGCCTGTTCCTGGACTTAAGGGTGCTCCCAAGACTGATATCGAAGGAAGAAGTGCGCAGTGTGCTGAAGGCCTACTGTCACAAGGTCACGCACCAGGCGGAACTCAACTGGGTGGACTACCGCGGCTTCGTGGGCTGCTTCTGCCAATTCGCTTACTACATCTTTGGCCGCGAGCCGCAAGACCTTTCCTACCTGCCTCCAGTCGTCTCAGTGAAGGCACTGATCGACACCATGCGCACAGCCACAAAGGCCAGCGGCCACTCCACAGAAGTCTACGACGAGCCTGACCCTGGGTCAGGGGACAAAGACGTAGTCCGGCAGCTGACTAAGCTGCTGGCTGAGGACCCGAACACCCCTCTGCCGGCTGGGTACAAGCGAGTGCAGGACCAGGACCTCACTGTGTCCTTCACTGTGCCGCGGCTACTGGACCTGTCTCCCGCAGTCTCGGCTGCACTGGAAGTCGTGGACAAGGTGCTGTTTGAGGGCTTGCAGATTCACTTCCTGGAGCCGAGGATTCAGTACTTCACTGTGTACCGGGCGAAGGGAGTGACGGTGAAGAAGGAAAAGGTGGTGTTGCCGCCTATTCATGAAAGGCCTGCAAGTCTCCTCAAGCGACAAATCCGCGCTCACGTCGATGATAAGCCTAAAGAAGTGCCGCGCAGCTCTGTGCACCTGAGTCCTGTGCTGAAGTTCCAACTCGCACACTGCTCCGAGGAAGAGCAAGCGCGAGTGCGTGAGTGTGCGGGCCTACTCGAGGACATGCTGCACTCCCTCAGTCTGCACATGACCCGAGTCATTGTGCGGGAAGCGGCGAAACACAGGCCCGTCAAGACTCAGTCTCCCGAGGTCCTGAGGGGCGACAAGGACAAAAAGCCCACCGTCGACCCTGCGATGAAGGCGAGGCGCGCTCAGAAGCAGAGGGAAGTGCTGGCGCAACTGCAGAAAGCCATGGCTGACAAGCAGAAGCTGAAGCAGGACAAAGAGGCTTTGGAACAGCGGGAAAAGGCAAAGGCTCAGCAGCGAGCACAGGTCCTGGCCGCCAAAAAGCGCAAAGAGCGGCAAGAGCGGGAACTGGTGGTGAAGGAACAGCAAGTCCAACAGCTCGAAGAAACCAAGCGCAAGCAGGAGGCGGAGCAGCGCCTGCAAGCCGTTGCGCAGGTCAAGCAGCGCAAAGCTGCCCGGGAGTTCAAGAAAAAGGCGGAAGAGCGGCTTTCTGAAGCGCTGGAAAAGAAGCGCAGAGAGGGCCTGGCCAAGCGTCCTGCCACCATTTCCGGTCCCGACCTAAGGGAAGAAATCGCAGAAAGCCAGCGCAGGTTCGAACGCCAACTGAGAGAGGACAAGAAAAGGCAGGAAGGACAGGACCGCAGGAAGGAGGACTTCCGCAAGTTCGCAGAGTCGCGGGAAGTGCAGAGCCTGCTGGAGCGCTACGGAAAGGCACTGGAACTGGTCTTTTCCTTCTACTGCAAGCAGTCCTTGACCCGCTTGCACCAGCAGCCGGAAAGTCTTTTCAACGAGCTCAAGTTTACCGACTTCGCCAGACTTTTGAGTCAGTTCGGAGTCGTTCCGACTCTCATTCCCAGTGAAGTGGCCTTACTGACCTTCAACTCCCTGACCAGACTCAAGCCGAGAAGTGCAGGTCTGCCCGCCACTCTCACCTACCCAGACTTCTTAGTCGCCCTGCTGCGACTTGCTGAGGAAGCCAGGGAGAAACTCAATCAAATGGCCCTGCATCTAGAATCTCGAGGAAAGGACAAGCCGGATACCCTCAGTGCCAAAACTCTGCAGGCGCTTTTGACTTGCATGGAACTGAGTTTGAGCCAGAGAGAGATCGTGGAGAAGTTGAAGCAGCTCCAAGGTCCGCGACCCTCACGGCGCTCTGGCCTTTCCTCCAGTGTGGACTCTCTGCGTCCTCAGGAGCCCAGCACTAACGGGGGCCGGGCGGTGAATGCTAGTCCTGCACGCATCAGTCAGCCGGAACTGCCGAAGCTTCCCAAGCGCAGTCCCTAATAGTTGTTTACTGTAGACGGAGACCACTACTAACGCTTTAGCAGCTGCAATATCCTCGACTTGCCTGTTCAGTCTTTGGCCGCAGCAGAGTCCCGTTGAGCGCTCCTACGCTTATTTGCTGCAGCACGGTTTCTACCAGCGTCGTAAAGACGCTCTCCACGTTCTGCCCAGTTAGGGCACTCGTCTCTGTGACTGGGACATGGTGTTCTTTCCCGAAAACCTCCGCTTCCTCGCGAGTGACGCTTCTTTCCGTCTTAAGGTCTGCCTTGTTGCCGACCACGGCTATAGCGATTCCAGGACTAGCCAAGCCTCTGGCGTCAGCAAGCCAGTCCTTGACATGGCTGAAAGTCTCAGGTCTGGTCACGTCGTAGACCACTACTGCAGCAGCAGAGCCTCGGTAGTAACTGCGAGTCACACTGCGGAAGCGCTCCTGTCCTGCTGTATCCCAGATCTGGATCTTCACCTTTTTCTCTCCGATTGTGAGTTTCTTGCAGCCGAACTCCACTCCCAACGTGTGAGTGGAGGTCCTGGGGAACTTACCGTCCAGGAACTGCCGCAAGAGGCAGGTCTTCCCAGTGCCGCTGTCTCCGATGATAATGAACTTGACGAGACAGTCGACCTCTCCAGCCATATATCAAGACCTAAGACGAATTGCGCGAGAGGAGGTGGGCAGGTAGCGGGTGTCGTCCCGCTCTTGCAGCTCCTTCACGTACTTCTCCAGTCCGTTGCAGTCCTTTTTCGGCAGGTCAAAGATGTGCACGAGGAAGGCGAAGTAGCTGACAGGGTCGTGCATCTTCCCAGTGTGTTCCTCCCACCCCTCGCCCTTCACGTCGATGAGACTGCGGCTTTGCCCGCAGATGAAGCAGATGTTGGTCATGTCTTCGTCCAGTGTCCTCTTCTTGTCCCTCAGTTCCCCGAATGTATCGATGATGATTCCGAACAAGATGTTCAGCAGCACAATAATGATGACGATGAAGAAGAGCAGGTCAAAGGCCATTCTCGCATAGTAGTCCTCGATGCTGGGGTACCGCATTGCTTCTCCAATGCCTCCGCCGATCCGAATGCCGTGGTTGAGTGTGGTGGAAAAGCAGGTTTGCAGGTTGTCGCACAGCATGCTTTCGTTGGTTTTGTAGTACTTTTGGAAGAACATGAGGCTGTAGGCGGAGAAGATGTACACCATCAGGACAGCGAACACAGCAGTGAGCAGCAGTTGGGAGAAGTTGAGAGTCACTGCTTTCAGGATTGTTGTCAGACGCTCTGCTTGGTACAGGATGTCCAGCAGGAGCAGAGGGTAGAACTGGTAATAGCGGATAGCAGTGAAGGACAGAAGAATATACACATAGGAGTAGATGAAGAAAGACCTGCGCGTAGTGAAGCTAGGCAGCAGGTAGCACTTCCCCGGGTCCTCCAGCACTGTTTTGATAGTGGGCCAGTACTCAAAGATGTAGGAAGCAATAGACCCCAGCTTCAAACAACTCTGAGCCACTCCTAGGGGCAGGATCACTTCCACCACCCACTCCGGCTCTATCTCGAAATGGTGGTCTTCATAGCCCGTCACGAAGGACAGCAAGCAGAAGTTGATAGCGGCCACCAGCAGAAACGACAGAGTCCCATACAGGCCCCAGTTCACCGACAGCAGCTTAAGTGGGAACCTGCTGATGTACATTTGGTGCTCCATTTCTTCCTTCGACACCTTGACTTTCCGTGCAAAAGAGTCCACTTTGTCCTTATGAGAGGTGCGTTTGGCCTCGGAAATGAGGGAGTCGGTGGTCATTTTGGTCAGGTACTTGCACTTGTAAGGCACTTGAAACCGCATATCAATGATCGCGCCGTCCCTCTGAATCTCCACGTAGCCTATGAATTGTTCATAGAAGACCAGGTACTGAGGTACTGGCTCCTCTGCTTTCGGCTTCAAAATGTCCACTTTTAGGATGTCTTCGACTTTCTTTATCAAAATGCACTGCTGCACTGCCAGGTTTATCACCTTGTAATCAATCTCTCTATCCGTCCTTTCCAGCTTGATGGAGGTTTCCTTGCCCTCTGCGAAATGGAGATAGATCTGCTCCAGTCCCTTGTGCATCTGCTGCCAGTCCAGTCGCTCCGCCATCACCTGCTTTGGGTGCTTGTGCCTGGCTGAGCCACTGCCCGCCACTTCGAAGTCTCCCTCCAACATAGCAAGCAGTAGAGCCAATAGGGCAGTGTGGCAGTTCACTAGGGAGGCTGGGACCATTTTCCCCGGCTCCAAGCACACCAAGCGACTTTGAGTGAAGGCAGCCAACTTGTTCACTCCAAGCAAGAACTTCTCATTCCTCAGCACTAGGGACTGGTTCTCCAGGTTCGGTCCGGAAATGGCTTCGGAAAGTGTGAGTAAAGCCCCTGTTGCGACTTCCAGCTCTTCCAGCAGCATTTCACTGTGCAGGCGACTGAACTCGTATATGAACTCTGCGAGGAAGGTTATCATGTTCAGACTCGCGGTTTCCTCGGTGGCGCTCTGCACGCGCATGAGGTCTTGGAACTCTAAGTAGCAGACGTCGCTGCAGGCCATGAATAGCTGCAAGTAGCGGCCCACTGCTTTTCTGTAGAGTCCTTTGTAGTGGGGGTGGTACTTCAGGTCTGGGTTTGCGAGTTCGATCAGTTTCAGCATTAGACTTGAAATTCGGCTCAGAGAACTGTCTGTGAAAAGTGAAGTTTCCTCTGTAGAAGTGCTTTGCGATTTCCGCTTTTTGTGAGAATACGCGAGGATTATTTCGTACTTCGAGAGTACGCTTTGAAAAGCTACAAATAAGTCGTAAGCGGACTCGTCTTTCTTCAAAAAAGCCACAAATCGGATTCGATGGTACGAAATTTCCATCTCAAATAGCAGCGCCAAGATATCCAAAGCAGCCAATAAATCGTATATTTCCGTCTCTCGCTGTACCACTCGGTAGGCCAACTCCACCACTTCACAGTCCCAAAAGAGATTCAGCACCTCCGCCTTCATCCCTGGAGCACTGCTCTTTGCACTGCTCAGCTGCAGGCACTTTTGCAGCACTCCGCAAAGGAAGTTGAGGACGAAGCGGACGTTTTTCCTGGCTTTGAGCTGGTCGGAGGCCACCAACAGCATAACCTTTAGCTTCGCAGGCCAGTCCTCGCCCTGAAATATGAGCAAGCAGAGTTGGTGGTCCTCGAACTCCGTGACTTGGCTGTTCCTCGCAGTTTCCTGCAGTTCCTTCCGCTTCGCTTCCCAGAACTGCGTTTTGTCCCACTGACTAGGCAGCGGATGCACCGCATCATACCCATAGGTGTTGTTGAATAGGGAGGGAGCAGTCAAAGCCGTGAGTTCCTCGTCGGAAATGTCTTCGAGTTGGCAGTAGAGGGAGGAGTCGATGATGTTGCCGCGCATGTTGGCAGCGATGGAGCGCAGTCCTGCGTTTTTGAAGAAGATCCAGCGCTGCAAGGCTTCACTGCGCCTGCGGAAGGAGTGACTCATTGACTCTTTGCGGGCTGTAGCGTCTTCCAGCATTTTAAACAGAATTTTGCCCACTGCTAGTTGGTACTTGCGCCGCTTTTCCTCTCTTTTCTCAATCATGAAGTTGGCCAGGAACTCCAGCAGCTTTTCCGCCTTCTTCTCCTCACACGTGAGTGCCTCCTGCACGATCACTCCCAAGTTCTTCAGTCCCACATACTCCATCAAGCCCAATTCCTTCATCAGCCACACGAACTCTCTGTAGGTAATGAAGGAGTGGGTCCAGTCGAGGAGCTGCAGCAGTTCCTTCGTGTTGGAAGGGTTGTGGGAGATGTACAGTTGGGAGAGCAGGAGAGTCAGGCGAGTTGTGTCTTCCATGTAGTTGGATAGGTGGAGGGTATCCTTGAAAGTCGCTTTCTTCGCACAGAAGGTGAAAAGGTGAGAAAGAGAGCGGCTGAACTCCACCTTGCGCAGCAGCTTCTGAAAGCAGCGCAGCAGCTCCGGGTATGACTTCTTCACCAGCTCCAGAGTGTTCCACAACATGTAAAGGTTCTTGTTGAGTTCGGACTTGACGATCATAATAGGCGCCATAGTCACATCTTGCTGGATCAACTCTATCACCTCCCTAAGCTTTTCATACGAAAGAGTCTCCATCGGCTGAATTGTGGTGAGACTGGAACTCGCTTTCTCCTCTTCACTGTGGAGTTTACTGAGCATTTCAGTGACTTTCTCTGCTGCTAACTTGGGCACGACTGCCTGGGAAAGCAGCAGTTGAGACAGAGTGCGGACCAAGTCGTATCTCTTCTTGATCACTGCTTCGAAGTAGACCTTGCACGTGCCTTGGCTGGAGATGCGGAAGTCGTCCATGCCTATCAGACACTGTTCCTTTTCATCGTTTTTGCTATTGATGTCCACCCACTTCTTTATCACGTAGTCCACGAAGGCTGCAACGCTCATTTTCCCAGTTTCTTGTTCTTCGCCGGAAAGCGCAAGCATGAGTTTCCGCCGATTTAGCATCTTGTAAATAGCCTTGCAGAGGCGTAACGCCCGAAGAAAAAGCTTGCCAAGGCCTCGTAGCAGGTCCCCTTGGCTTTCTTCCTGTACTGCCCTGTTGATTGTCAGTGCGAACCAGTGGTCGGACTGGCCGGGTTCCTGCGTGATTGCCCATGCGAAGTCCTGCAGACCTTGGTATAGGAAGACCAGATAGGCGTCGGAGCCGTAGCCTTGCACAATCATGCGTTTGAGACAGAGCAGTCGCTCTTCCATGTACTGCAGAAATACGCCCATATTCTGTAGTGCCGGAGACTCCCTTTCTTGCTTATTCATCCAAAACACGAATTCATGAAACTTCGAATCCTCAACCGGCTCTTCCCCCAGTCTAATGTCCTCCTTCCTAGTGAACATCTGCACCTGCGACTGAGAAACCTGGTCATACAGCCAACACCCGTGCATCAACGGCCACTCCATTATCTTTTCCTTGGCCAAACGACGGAAAAACAGCAAGCCTCTTAGCCTTACACAGGCAGTCCTTATAGGGAATATCAGCTTTTTGTTGCTTAATATCCGCTGAATTAAGTGGTAATTCAGCCCGACATTCTCAGTTACGAAAGTTTTCATTTCGTCTGCTTTTTCGTTGGATTGTCGCACGCACAACTCACTTAATAGTGTGAGGACTTGCACGACGAAGTCTTGCCACTCGCTATCTGCCCCGGTCCTTTGCTCAAACATGTCTTCTCGCACATTCAAGTTCACTCCTTCGCTGATTTCCCCGCTTTCCTCGTTGAATGTCACCACTTCGTGGTCTTTGAAAAGCTGTTTGAAGACTTCGGCGCGACTTTCTTCGAACTTGGTGCCTGCCTTTTTGCACAGGGTCGTGAGGATTCGCAGTAAGGACGTTTTGTCGGGTAAATTGACGCGTTCGAGGGCGAGTTCGCGGTATTTACTGCAAATTCCGGTGATCATGGCTTTGTGCAAGTCGGCTTCGCATTTGACTTTGACGAGTATTCGAGCCAACATTTCATATTTGGCTCTGGAGTAGCTAATCGCATGCAAAATCGACACTTTGAATATATCCGCGACCTGAGAACTGACCTCAGTGTTATTCCTACATATCAACTCCAGCGTATTTTGACACACTTCCGCCAGCTCAGGGCAGCTTTCATCCACCTTCCCCACATTCAAGATCTTGAAAAGTCTATCAGGGATACGCAGGTCCATAGCCACCCTCTGCAGTGCTTGAAGCTGCTGCGGACTAGGCTCGGCTCTAAGCGTCTCGTATATGCTTTGGATCATACGAGTGGAGAGAGGGAAGGTGGAGTGGCGGTCTTCTTCTGAGTAGTTGCCGTTGCCTTTCTTTAGCCGAGTTTTAGTGCTGGAAAGGTGCTGCACGAATCCTTGCAGTTTTCGAAAGAAGAGCATAAGCGGCTTCGGCACTCCGATTAGCTCGAAAAGTTGGTTTTCCGTGTCTCCCAAGGCCAATACATGCGTCAACTTCACTTCGAATTTGTTGCTTTGCGCGGTCATTAGACTTTGGCAGCTCACTACCATGTTTTGCCAGAATTGCTCCAAGGTCGTAACTCGCTCGGGAACCATCACAGAGCCGTGGTTCGAGCTAATCACTACTAAGTCCTGCAGACGGATTTCCGCTATCGTGTCACGTCTCCGAGGAGTCACCAGTGCGAAGAGGAACTCAGGGTTGGGCTGACTGCGCAGGAAGAAGTCCGGACAAAGGTACTGTTCACTAATAGCATGTTTGAGGTTGTAGTAGTCTCCCTTGCTTACTATGCCTCCTGCCAGGGTGGCTGTGCGCTCTAACACCCAGTAGGTGTTTGCCCTGCTTGCGTAGGTCATCACTGCACACCAAGGCTCTGCACTCATTGCTCTTCTGTCCTCTTCCCTGTTGACAGCTGCTAAGTAGGCTCCGAGTACACTGTGTTTGAACTGCAGCAGCATGCCGTACTTCACAGCGCCGACATTGGCGGATTGCCACTGATCGTAGGGCAGGAACTGGAAAAGGTAGTGGGTCTTCAAGGAGGAACACAGCAGCGTGCGTTTCCCCCGCTCCTCATATCGCATGGACAGGTACTGCTTGACCTGTGCGTCAGGGAAAGACACGAGGAAGTGGTCGCAGTACTTCACCAGGTCGCCAGCGTACTTGTCAGCCGTATAGGGCAATACGATGCAGTTCGCATCAGCCTGTGCATCCACAGCCGCCAGAGCCACCGTCCAGCCCAAGTCCTTGGACAGACTCACGTACTTGCCTGAGTGCAGGTGCAGTAGCCGGAATTCAGATGTGTACTGCAGGGTCTGGCCGTAGGCTTGCTCGGGCTCGGGACTGAACCCTGGGTCGCTTTCGTCGAACAGACTCGACTTCTCTGTCACTTTGTTGCTGGGGGAGTCCACGCGGAACAAGCACTGGTGAGACCTGCTCAAGTCGCTGCGTCTTTGCACGGAAATCGAGTCCTCAGCGAATCCTTCCGCGAACAGCCACAAGCGACTATCGGATTCAGAGGAGTCGCTGGGCAGGTTGCTGAGCAGTGTGAGGGTTATCACGTCTCCTAGACGAATGCAGTCTGAAGACTCACTCCCAGACACAGCAGCGAACTGGCCCTGCATCTTATATACAGGTCTACTAATCGCTGTATTAACTGCCTATGTCACTGCTACAACTTGGCAAAACTGCTCGTCTCCGATCTCCGGACTGCAGTCCCTTTTCGCTTCTTTTGCTACTGGACTCGGTTCGGCCTGGAGAGGTCGTTTTGTCGGATAAGTGCGAAGAAGTCGCATGCAGAGTCTCAGAGGCTGTAAATCGAAAGGTGCAGGAAGGCAGTTTCCAGCCCGGAGACATCGTTAGTATCGGACGTCACTATGTCAAGCAGGGGAAAGTGGTACTGGAGTCCATGGACAGAGTCAGTCACTACTCAGGCGAGTACATGGTTTTCTCCCAACTGGCTCCAAGGCCTGACAAGGACTGCGTAAGTGTGCAAGCCAGAGTAGTAGCGATAGGCCAGACTCGCTCCTACTCCTCCGGCTTCGGGCCCAAGCAGTTGTTCAACCTCGCGATCCTGGACGAAGCCGGCGCAGAGCTAATAGTGAGTTTTTTCAGCCAAGAAGCAGTGAAGTTCGATAAGTTTTTCCAACTCGGCCTCTGCTACGACTTCCTCCGCTTCCGACTGGACCAGAAGTCGCCGAAGTCCACAGCGCTTTTCCGCTTCAGTCTCTCCGCCGACAGACTTTCCTGCGTCCAGCGGAACTGTGTTGCCTTGCCCCAGGCTTCTTTCTCTCTGTTGTCCTTTGAAGCCTTGCAGACAGTGCAGGTGGATAGTATTGTGGATGTGGTTGGAGTTTTGACGGTGGTCGGAGACTTGAATCAAGGACGGAATAGGGTCATATCGCTGGTGAATTCGCTGAATCAAAGGGTGCAAATCACGCTTTGGGGAGCCTTGGCAGAGGACAACTACGGGAGATACAGAGGCCTGCAGCCCATAGTAGTCGCCAAGCGGCTGCAGCTAAAAGGCGCACAGCAACTCTGCGTGCTCGAAGGTCTTTCCGACCTGCTCTTCAACGTAACCGGCTTAAAGGAGGTGGAACTGCTGCAGCAGTGGAAATCCTCCCTGCCCACAGAGCCAGGAGACTACATCCCGATCCAGCGGCCTGTAGACACTGACATGCTGGTTCCAAGCAGTCTAGTCGCTGGCCGAGTGCAGGTCTCGATCAGAGAGTTGCAGTGCATTGGCAGAGAGCAGGGCTGGGGACAGAAGCTGTCTCTGGTGGCTTCGATTCTGCACATTGAGGGGAAGACTTTGGACAGTGTGATGTACTCGGCCTGTTTGCGAGCCGGCTGTCTTAAGGGTGTTAAGAGGAATGCAAGTACTGTTTTTGTCTGTGCCAAGTGTGCTTATCAATCTCAGTTCTGCACATATCGCTATATGCTGCATATGACTCTAAGCGATGATCAGAAGGACGAAATCGCAGTCACGGTTTTCGATGCTCGGGGATATGAACTGTTGGGGATTACAGCTGCAGACCTCAGGAATCTAGGGGAAGAAACCGCATTGGAGAGATTGACTGCCTTGGAAGGCCGAGCCTGGCTCTGGACCGTATCGAGAAACGAGCAAAACCTGCACCTTTCCCAAAGCTACATCGTGGAAGCACTCGAACCGCCCAGGCGAGAGTGCGAGATTGAGTAGCCTAATTACTAGTCTCTGCCTTCGACATGGCTCTAGCCAGCGACACATTGGCACTTAGCTGACTCATAGAGGCTGAGCGACTAATTTCTGTCCTCATTCTTTGCACTGCGTTGCGGTTTTGCTCCTGAATCAAGCCTCGGAACTCTGCGTAGAGCAGCGGGTCTTTGGGCTGGTACAGGTCCCGAGCTTGGCTGAGAGCCTCCGAGCGAGGAGAGGCGGCGCTGGCTTTGGCGAGGCCGTACGGTCCAGCAGAACTCAGCGAAGACACCGTGGAGCCCAGAGAGTCAGTCCTGTACTTGAGCACTCCGGCTCTCCGCTCCAAGTCCTCAGTCGACTGGTGCCTTCTCGCCAGTTCCGCACGTGCCTGGTCTCGAAGCTGCCTCTTAGAGGCATCCTGAGCAGCTTGCTGGGCTTGGTAGTGAGAGCGACGTGCGAGCAGCTGAGCCGTGGCGCCTACATTGCCCATACGGTCGTCCAGCTCCAGCTCCTTCCTAGGCAGGAACTTCTTTAGCTGCTGCACTGGCAGGTAGTCGATATCCGCCCATCCATTCTGTTGGACCTGCTGGACTGGTGCAGGCCGGGCAACCCTCACAGACACCGTGGACTTGTCTATGCTGCTTTGCAGAGAGACAGGTTGGGACAGGGAGGTCAGGAGTTGCTTGCTGCGGGACTGGAGCTGAGTGCATTTTACGATTGCGCGCTCGAGCTTGCGGCGGTGGAGACGACTGGAGTCCAGGAGACGAGCGGCTTGGGCGCGTTGATCCCTTCTCTCTAGTCTCTCATTCTCCTGCATGTCTCTAAGCTGCTCCTCCGTAGGATGCGTCTTGTAGTAATTCGCCTGCGGCCTTTGAAAGAACTTCGCCACTTTAGCGCAAGTGAAGTAGGAGTGGTTCCACAGGTTCTCCCGAAAACTATAGTACTTCTGTGTCTTCTTCATCGGTGGTGGCAGCACCGGCAGTAAACTTGCCCCAGCCATCGACATATACAGACTTCCCTTTGAATGTAATCATGAGAAATACTTGGAAAAGCCTCAGAGACTGGGGACTGTCGCTGGCTTTCCTGGTGCATGCGGCTCTTACTGTCTATCTCCTCGCTTCCTGTAGGTACGTTTCCCTGGTCAATTCTCACTTCGAAGCCTACCTGGGACTCACTTCCTTCGAGAATGAAGAAGACCAAGTTTCGTATCGCACTTACCAACTGAGATGTGGGGAAAAAGACCCTTTGTGTCCATATGTCGGCCACCTGGTGCAGGCCGGAGCCGCACTACTGACGCTTATTTGTGTGAGTGGAGTTGTGGAAGTCATGGGAGGGGTGCAGATTTGGGCGACGAAACTGTTACTTGTGCGGGCAGTAAAGGAAATCGATGCAGGGCAGAGGATTTCCGGCTGGGTGCGAATAGGCACCAAAGTGGGCAAAGCTATGCAGTGGGCAGTGCTCGCAGACCCTTTAATCCTGCTAATCGGGCTAATCGCCTGGGTCCTCCTCAGCGACCTAGACAGCCTCAGTGGCCACTTCCAGCTGTCTATCTCCTCTGCCTTCATCTGTCTAACTCTCAAAACTGCGCTGTCTCTCGCAGTCACAGCGAGTCAAGTCCTGAGTTGGGTTGACAGCCACAGGCGCAATACAGCCCTACTCCGCTGTGACCCCAAGCCCGCTATCGTCCACACTGACAAGCCTTGCGGACCTGCTCTCACCTGCGAGGACTAGTTGTGACTCTAAACATGGCAAATCTCTTCGCTTCGCTACTGGCCAAGAAAGTCCCTGCTTCCGTCTCTACTGGCCCTAACAACCGCTCTCGAAGGACTTCTCAAAGACAAGGAGACACGAGGAAGAAGGGATTCGAAGGAGTGGAGGCGAAGGTGGAATTCACGTTGACTGTCAGCAAGTTCACAACCTTGCATGAGATGAGGGCAGTGCCGCCTCCGTCCAATGACGGGAAGCTGAAAGTCATGGGGATCGGACAGTTCCTGACCTCGCACTATGCGAGGGAGATGGAAAACTTGCTGCATGGAGAGAAGCAGAGGGCGGACAAGTCAGCACTGAAGAAGGGCACAAGGGGCAAGAATGAGGAAGAGGCGGGAGTGGGAGTGGGGATGTTCGAGGAGGGAGAGGAAGTGCCTAAGGAAGAGGAGCAGGGAGAAGTGGCTCCAGCGCAGGGAGTTCCAGTGGCTGAGCAACAGTCAAGCCTCGTGCAGCCAAAAATCGAGGAAAAGCTCGAATACGGAGAGCGCGACATCCTGCAGCGAGCCAAAGTCTACACCAATCGCGACTCCGTCAAGCACTACAAGCGCTTCTGGAAGACCTGGAAAAGTACCCTGTAGCCAGACCGCTTCGACCCTACCGCCCACAACGAAGCGGAAGAAGAGCAGGAGACCTTCCAGCAGCCCGCCGTAGTCAAGGAGTTCAAGCCCTCCGACCTGGACTTCGACTTCGCCCCCGTGCCGAAGAAGTTGGGCAGCCTGATCCCGAACTGCAACAACTTGTATCGAGTGAAGGACGAACGAGGCACTAAAAAGTAGATTATGGAGGAGCTGTGGGGGGAGATGCTGCACTGCCAGAACTGCACCCAGGCCTTTAATAGTGCGGAGCGACTGCCGTTGGTGCTGACCTGTGGACATACTGTATGTGGGGTTTGCTGCTCGCGGCTTGCAGCGGTTTGTCCGGTCGATGGACGTAAGGACATTCGCGAGATTGCGGATGTGAGCATAAGTCACCAACACATGCGAGCGGTGCTGCAGGTAGAGCCCGGGTGCTACTGGCACTTCGACCAGCCCGCGCTCTACTACTGCGCTGAAAACTTCGTGTCCGCCTGCGAGTCTTGCAGGGAGGAGAACCAGGACTGGGACTGGATTCCTTTGTCGGGTGTCGATCTAGCGACGCTGCTATTGCTGGGTATTGAAAAGCTATGCGAGGACTCGGATTTCAAGACATATGCGTATGAATGGAACTCTGACCTGAAGGACAGAGTAAGGAACCGCAGACAGGCGACTGCTCGAGAGAAGCAGTCTTTGTACTTCCACCTGTTGTCATATAGAGACCAGCAGGACTGCAGAGTGCCGGATGGGAGCCACTGGCCCTATGCCTTTTGCAAGGAAAATGCAGCGGGAGAGTGGGAGATTAAGCGATTCGCCAGGACTTTGCCCAACAAGTACACGGAGGAGTTCGAGAGGGTGCAGCGCTGGCAAGTCGACCACCCTGGTCAGGTGGAAGCAGTGGCCTTTACCGTCTCCATAGCCACGCAACTGTGGGGAATATGGCTCGGCCGAGAGTGCATCCCTCGCTCCAACACCTTAATCACCAGTCTAGTCCTACTCTCCGGGCTGCAGACTGGCAGCAGGGAGGGCTGGCAACTCGCTCAAAACTTATGCTACTCCCCCCTTTCCCGGGACTCTATCCAGGAAATCCGACTCTCCGAGCCTGTGCCTCTCTCCGCCAACTCCCCTTACACCCTCAAAGTGCAGTACACAGGCACAGGCGTGTACTACGGAGACCCGGCAAGCAGGACTGACGTGGTGAGAGGGCCGCAGGGACTGGAAGTCCGCTTTCTGAGTGCGGAGTTCACTGGCGGGGAGTATCAGAACGGAGATGGACGGAGGAGCGGGCCTATTGTCGGCCTTTCACTGCGGCCGCAGCCAGAGTTGTAGGCGTCCTATTGGCCGTCATAAAGAATAAGAATGGGCAGATTGCTGCTTGTATGTGTGCTTCTGGCCGCTACACTGTGTGGGGGCTTGCCTGCGAGTGTGTACGGCACCCTGCAGCCTCCGGATGAACTCGCAGTCTCGAACTCGGCTACCAATAAGAAGGAAATCGTGGACTTCACCTTCCGCTTTGTGCCGCAGACCACTCTGCCTGCAGGCGGCTTCCTTGATATACTGTTCCCTTCGCAGTTCGCCAGAGGCCTGGGCCTCGGCCCAACTCCGCTCTGTTCCCAGCCCTGCTCAGTCTTCAACTGGACTGTTACAGCGACTTTCTCCACCGAGGCCACCTCAGGAGTCCAGTTCACCCTGGTAGTCTACAGCGTGTCGAACCCTGCAGCCGAGGGCGGCACTGCCTTTTTCCAGCTCCAGTCTCGCACCGGCAACAATGTACTGGACATGAACAAAGCATTCGCAGCGATTGGAGTCGAGTCGGAAGTCACTGCAATGACCACTGGCCGAGTCACGATTTCCTCTTCCACTAGTTTCCGTGCTGGGGAAGTCGCGAATTACCAGTTTTTCTTCAAACCGAACCGCTTTTTACCGCGGTTTAACTGGCTGCGATTCACTTTCCCTGCGAATAACTACGGCTTGTCCCGCTACCCGTCCTGCCAAGCGATTTCTGTGAACGGCCAAACGCTCAGCGGCACGCTGTTCTGCACAGGGACAGGCCGCCAGGTGCAACTGACAGGCTTTTCCGAGGACATCCAGGCCGGAACTGAAGTCGGAGTCATGGTCACAGCCACGAACCCGCCACAGACTGGCACCACTGGGTACTTCTGGATAGAAACGGGCAGGAATCTGACCAATACAGTGTATGAGCGGATTACCACTGTGGCCGGAGTCACTATTGCGCCGGGGAGAATCACGGGAATTGCATTTGCGCAGACGGATTCCAATGTGGTGCTTTCCTGTAACAACTTAGTCCTGTACACCCTCAAATTCACGCCCTATAACCCCATTGAAGCAGGCGGGTACATCCGGCTTCAGTTCAATAATAACTTCAATATGCCGGCTGCAGCCCACTATTGGGTCAACTACGGACTTGAGGACTTTTCCACTGGGCAGTCCCTCACTATTGTCTACTCCACTGCTTTGCAGTTGCTGAGTATTACGAACTTCGCTCACTTCACTGCGAGGGAAATTTCGCTGCAGCTGGAAATCACGAACCCAGGCCTATCCGGGGCGACTCCGGCTCTGGTTTTGACCACTTATAAGGCAGATGGACTGACGATAATTGATCAAGACTCGACCTTGTCTGTGTCCATTGCAACCACCACTTCCCCAGTGATTACCCACGTCCTGAGCAGTTATCTAGCCACTGGAGTCAATGTAGACCTGCAATTCACGTTCATTCCCAATCTCCTGATTCCCGCTTTGGGGTACATTCGCATGTACCTGCCCAAAGGGTTCATAGCCACGGCTATTTACCCGGTGTGCAATATGAAGCCGAAAAACGTGTCCCAGGCCTCTGCACCACTATGCACGATAATCGACGGGCTACTGACTTTCCAGCTGTTTGGAAACACTGCAGGAAGCCAGCCGGGCACAGGGGACTTCCGAGCCCAGCTAGACTCGCTTATTGACATTGTAGTGGGCATAGCCGCCCCTGTGGAGTCCGGCTACTACGTCTTTAATTTCCTCACATATGACCAAAACTTTGTATTGCTGGAAAGCGGAACTTGCGGAATTACGATGACAGCGAACACTTTGGTGACTTTTAATTTCGACTCAGTGCATAAACAACGACTGGAAGCCACTATAATAGCGCTTCAGTTTACCCTGCTATTAGCGGTACCCCAGGGCACTCTGCAGCCCAGTCTCGCCAACCAAAGAGGCTACTTAGAGGTCCAATTCCCGACGCAAGACGGAGCAGGGAACAACCTCTTCTCCACGAGTTTAGGCTTCGGCGTGACTGCAGGGAGCCCAATTCCCTGCAAAGGAATAACAGGCATAACAGCTGCACAGGGCTACTCCCTCACTTGTGTGCTCTCAACTGTCCCCACCACTCCCTCAGTCAACAGCAATGTTGTAGTCACTGTGTCTAACTTCGCTTACTTGTCTGCGGGGGTTGCTGTGGAATTGCATTTGTCTGCAGTCACGCATGTGCAGACTATCGTCACGAACCCAACGCTCACACTCACGTCGTATTATGTGAGGAACAGACTGCGAACTGACTTGAACACAGCCACAATGGCACTCGCACACGCCCCAGCCGCAACCGCACTACCCCAAACCTCAGTCTCCACATTCACCACATCAGTATCCACAGTAGCCACTAGCACTACTCTCATCGGCTCTGTGCTTACTGTAACTGCCCTTCCCGCTATTAACTTCAATGTGTTTTTGATGCACATTTACAGTACGCATGATAATGGGTACTGCGCTGCGACTTTGGCTCCGGTGTGCAAGGTCGATGGAATTGTGTATTCTTGTGTGTGTGAGCCGCAGGCGGATATGGTGCTGGTGATTGTTGGGAGTGTGGGGTTTGGGGCTGGGACTTCGCACACTTTCAGGATTGAGAGTATTTATAACCCTGGCAGTGTCCCTGTAACTAACGATCGTGTGCGGATATACACCATCAGCAACTGGGCTGTTCAGGACCGAATCACCTATACAACTGTTACAGCCCTACCCATCCAGACTTCAGGTCTTCCCGCCTACGCCAGTGTCTTGCCTTCCTCCACTGCTTTGGGCGACATTAACGTTCGCTTTAGTATCAAAATCCAAGCCGGACACCCCATAGCCTCTGGAGGCTGGGCGACTATTCTGTTTCCCATAGGGTACTCTCTGCATACAAGCACACCTCAGTCTACCTGCGTTGTGAGTTCGCTGCAGGCGTTGACAGCTGCGGGAGTAGGCTGTACCCTGTTCGGAGTGACTGTGACTGTGAGCAGTTTCCAAGGACTGGGGGTAGCGGGAATAATGCAGGTAGATATTTATGGGGTGAAGCATCCAAGTGCAGGGACTGCTAGTGGATCCTTTACAGTGGCTACCTACAACCCAGCAGGCCTACTCATCGACTCCAGCGCTTCTATACAAGGAGTCACTTTTAGCACAGCACCAGCAGTCGGCACTGTGTCTATAACCGGACTCCAGCCCTTCCCTTTGAACGCTCGCACGAACTGCGAAATAGCAATAACCTTCACTCTTGCAATTCCTCTGCCTAAAGGCGGCCAACTCCGAATTACCTTTCCCTCTGCTCAATTCCCGCAGTTGCCTTCCGGGGTATATGTGAAGCTCACTGGAGGACTGACAACTCTCCAATCCTTCTCTATTTCCGGCTCTACTCTTATTGTGGTGACTGATAAAACCACTACTTCGGGTGATATTACCGCCTATGTGATGGGCTTGGCGAATAGCGATGCAGGCGACACAGGGGCGTTTGTCGTAACTTCAGTATATGACGGAGTCACAATGTGTCGATCCGGGACTAACTCCATCCTTACCATTGCCTCCGCAGCCTCTCCATTCCCTCTCCTTTCCTGGACCTTTTACCCCCGAAATGAGGGCGAAGTGGCGACTTACTCCTTCACAGTACAGCCAACTTCCGACATTCCTACTGACCAAGTGCTGCTTGCAGTGTTTCCCTCAGAGCTGGATAAGCGCTTGGGCGCCTTGGTGCAGTGCTGGGCAGAGGGGCTGGCCGGGGTCCTGACTTGCACCTTAGCGAGAACCAATACGCTTGAAATCACTGGATTCGAGAAATTCCTCGCATGTGAAACCTGCCAATTGACTTTAAATGTATATGGAGTCGCGAACCCGGCCTCAGGCAGTCACGGCTATATCTCTTTCGGAGTGTTACAAGGCAACTCCACCTATCTCGCCCTGAATAGCCAAATCGGGCCAGTCGTGACCGTGGAAGCGCCAGGGTACAACAACCTGTGGGAAGTGAACAGCACTTCCCTGAGCTGCAGAGCCAGCAACGCCTTCAATTTCAACATGACGACCAGCAAGTCGATCCCTCAAAACAGCTTTGGAGGGGCGGTTTGGCTGGTTTTTCCCGCGGACTACGCACTCGGAGGAGCCTCGGTGCGATGCACGTCGAGTGAATACTGGGCGGGCGGAGTGCCGGATTGTGGACTGTACTATAACACTGTGATGCTGGATGGGCAGGAGTTCGACTATAAAGGCAATCTAATCATCTACTTAACAGGAGTCCCGAACCCTCTCTATGAGGTGACCGCCAGCAGCATTATCGCCAAAACATACGACGGAATCAACCTGAAAATCCTTCAAAGCAGTTACCCCAACACCAACCCAAGCCGCTTCCCCTTCACCTACCCAGGTCCTTTAATCGTCGTGAATAAGGACCTGCCCATACAGGGCTACAAAGGCACCATGACCAACTTAGTGTGGGTGAACTTGACCTACCCCTGTGCACTGAACATCACCCTGGTGCCGAAGTTGGGCGACTTCTGCATTGTGCCGTATCATGTGGAGCTGTTCATAGGCCAGACTGCGGCTGCATTTAGAGTGGCCTTGCCGCAGCATTTGACATCGGGGAGGTACTATATAGCCTGGCAGTTGGATGGAGAAATCTACCCGCCGTTCTATACGCCAGTGGCTACGACGGAAGTAATCGTCACAGCTGCTCCTCCCTTGCAAGTCTATTTCGAGGCTGTTCCCTCTATACCCCGAGGAGGCACTTCCCTCCCTCTCAAAGTGTGGGTTCCCCTGCCGCCTGATTTGAACGTCACTGTGACTTTGAGCCTTCCGCAGGGATATGCAGGACTGTGGCTGAACCAGACTGCGCTGGAGTTTTCAGGAGGCGCAGAGGAGCGGTTCTATATAATGACCGCAGACAATAACACCAAATTAGCTTCAAGTGTCATAAGCGTTACTCTAGCAGGTCCGAATGCAAGTCTATACCAACTCAGTGCCACTTCTCTGCCTTTTTCCATAACCGTCCCGACAGGAAATCGGCCGAAATTGACGTCAATTAGCTCAGCCGCTATTACTAGAACCACTGCCAGCTTCCGCTTTTCTGTTTCCCGTCCCTCCATGGTTTACTACCAAGTAGCACTGCGCGGCACCCCTGCTCCCACCTTCTTCAGTGCACGTATCGGCGGCCCTGCACTCAACCCCGAAAGTCAAAGCCAATACGGCGCCGTGAAAGTGCTGAACTTAGGCTCTGTCTCAGTCAGTGCCCTCAGCGCAGGCACGAAATACACCATTTACGTATGGGCGGAGAACCAGGAACTGGACTCAAGCGGGGAAGTGACTGGACACGACTTCGCCACTTCGCCTGTCTACAGCGCTGCTGTGGCTTCTATCAACTTCCTGCAGACTTTTATGACTCAGGACGATATTGAAAAGGCGCTGAATGCAGTTCAGCTGCTGCTGTCGTTGGACCAGTGGCGTTTGATTTCCAATGGAGCGACTCCGGGCACGAGTGGACGCAGGCTGGGGCTGGCGAGCTGCTTGCTGCAGTTCTATATCCTGGACGACCCGAGCAGTGATGTCTACCCCACCCCGAAGGTACTAGCAGACCTACTCGGCACCAAGAAAGGACAACTCGCAGCGATGCTTCCTTCCTTAGATACGACTTGGGCAATTGCAGGGAACGAAGTGGCAATGGGTCAGTGCCGATTTCAGAAGACTCCCGCCCTGAACGCCAACGCTACCAGTATATACGGCACTGTGACTTTAGTAGAAGAAGGGTATGTGTACGCGGTATGTGTCGGTCCGGAATCCAGCCAAACAGCCCCCTCCACCACTCAAATCTCCCAAGGCCAAGACGCCAGCAACTCCCCAGTGGCCTCTTTCTCACAACACATAGGCGCCGGCACTCCCACAGACCTGGTCTTTACTGGGCTTCTCCCCTCCTCACCCTACCGGGTCTACCTCACTTGTGGGAATTTGTACCCCGGTAGACAGCAGTTGCTGCCGGATGCGAGTGTGATTGCGGCTTCCTTGCAGACTGCGACGAAGCCGGCGGCAGTGCCCATTGTCCTGACTAGTGCTTTCTGGGTGCAACTAGAGCTGCTCCTACTTCTCGCAGTAACTAGCTAAGGACCGATTCCCCTGAAATCCTCTAGACTAGTTGCTACAGAAAGGCTCCTCCTCATCCGGCAGCGGCGCAGTGGCCATAGCCGTCATTTCCGCCTCCTCCTGCAGCACAGCCTGCATCTGCTCCGCCGACATCACCACTTCCTGCAGCGCCAGCACCGGAGCCTCCACAAAGGTCAGCTGCGAGTCGCCTGACAGTCTCCGCGCCAGCCACAAAAACGGCTTCTCAAACTGGTAATTACTCTTGGCGGAAATGTCGTAATACTGCAAGCCGTGTCTTCGATGGAAGGTAATTTGCTTGGCCTTGACTTTCCGTTCCTTGATGTCCACTTTGTTTCCCACTAGCACGATTGGCACTTGCTCACAGACGCGGACCAGGTCTCGGTACCACTTCGGGACGTTTTTGTAGGTGATCCTGGAACTCACGTCGAACATAATGACTCCGCAGTGGCCGCCGATATAGTAGCCGTCCCGCAGGCCGGACAGCTTCTCCTGCCCTGCAGTGTCCCACACGTTGAAAGTCACCGGACCTCTAGAGGTACAGAAAGTCAGCGGATGCACCTCCACCCCCAGAGTCGCAATGTACCTTTTTTCGAACTCGCCCGTCAAATGCCGCTTCACAAAGGTGGTCTTGCCCACTCCTCCGTCTCCTATGAGCACCAGCTTGAACTCCACCCTGACCCCCTCCATTATATCCCTAACGCGCTCATTTACTGCTAACTCCCAGCCAAGCCTTCAGCTTCTCATTCGTAGCGAAGGCAATTGCGATTGCGGGGATGACCTTGAGGTAGCAAGGCACCAGGCCTCTGAAGAAGCCGGGCAGTCCTTCACTGTGGTAGATGTGGTCAATTGCGCCCAATAGAGAGTTGTAAGGTACGCTTTCGAAGGCCTGTGTGGGTGTTACGATTTGCTGGACTTTCCGCCGGACCAGGTCGGTGGGGTAGGTGAGGGTCGTGGCCACTGCACCTGCGAAGCCTCCTAACGCCAGGTTCATCAGGACAAAGCGAGGATCTGAGGGCGCGGGCATGTAGCGGGCTTTCGTCACATCGAAAGTCGCCATTTTGATGCCGATGAAGGGAGTGATTCCCTACCTAGTCCCTACCAGCAGAGAGGTGAACAGGCCTTTGTAGAGCGCGAAAAAGCCCTTGGCGCGGTAGACCTGCTGCCCTGCGTCCCACATGCCCTTGTATTTGGCTTCGGTTTGGACGGTTAGCATGGTGCGGATGAAGTCCAAAGGGTAAGTAAGGGTGGAAGCCGCAATCCCTGATAAGGAGCCACATAGGAGCAGTCCAGACTTCTGCCGAGGGTTATCTGCGGGCAGCAGTCTGTCCTTGCAGTACTCAAAGGTGTAGAACTCTATGGCTGAAAAAGGCACAATCCGCACCACATTCGACCCATTGCCTCTGAAAAAGCCCTTCACTCCCTCAGAATTGTAGAACTTGGCCATGCTTTCCCAGATGCTGAGTCCCTGGTAGGCCTTGGAACTAGTCTGTCTGAGGATCTTGATTCGCTCTAAAGGGGAAGTGAGAGTGCGGGAAATGCCGCCTGCTACTCCCCCTGTGAGTATGTGCCAGTATTGGCCACTACCCTTGGAAGGGATGGGCTGGGCAAGCACTACGGTGTGAATGTGAGTGGGCTTGCCGGACATTTTGCAAATAGGATGGCGAAGGTATTTATTTGATACAGGACAGTTGGGCCGCTTGGGGATTAGAGGTAGCAGATGTAGGACTTTCCACAAAGGCAATTTAGGGGATATCTATTGATTTTAGTAGGGAATTCGTGCATATAGTGCAGCCAAATAGTAGTCCCAGGCTATTTGAGCCAAATTCCAGCTTCCAAGTGCTTCTTTCCCTTAACTCCTCAGTAGTCAGTTTGTCCATCAGAGTAATATGAGCGGGACAGAAGCCTGGCTACCCAGCCAATCCGCCTGGAAGCCAAAGAAAAAGTCTGTCCAAGCTTTGGCCCAAGTCACAGCCAAAGAGGAGAGTGTGCAGGCCGCTTTGTACCACTGGAAGCTGCACATGCTGTCCCGACATCTAGGTGCTTGGGAGGAAGTGGTGGTTGGGGGCAAGGTCAGGGCTTTGCAGCTGTTCAAACTGCAGGCGCTGAGGAGAGGCATGAGAGGACTGCAAGAGACTGTGAAAGGACAGGAAGAAAGGCTGAAAGCAGTGCTGTTCTGGCGGGAAACCACCACTCGCCGCGGCCTGCGAGGACTTTTCACCCACGTCCAAAGCTCGAAACGGCAGCTGTGGGCCGCCACATCCCTGCAAATCCTTCATCAATTGTCCTTCAGTATGAGGAAACTGAGGGACTACAGGGCAGGGCAAAGAGAACAGAGAGAGAGGAGTGGCAGAGCTGTGCGGTTTCACCTTACAAGAGGCACTGAATACGCTAAAAGAAGGGTTCTGGAGCGACTCTTGCAGCTGAAGGTGGAGAGACTGGATGGGGAAATGAGAATGCTGAAGGCTGCGGATATCCATCGAAAAGCCACTTTCCTGAGGGTAATGAGGGGATGGATAGCTCTGGGAGAGGACTTATACAGACTGCGACTGGCAGGAAAGGTGCTTACTGCTCTGAAGACCTTTAACCAGCGCAAACAGCTCCAAAACTCCTATTGCGCCGCCCTCCAAAGGCAGACACTGAGGAAATCCTTCCATTCCTGGCGCAAAGTCTGGGCGGAAGTCAGCAATTTGCATGAGGAAAAACTTGCAAACTTGAGCAAAAGGGTGACTTTTTGGGCTTTCTTTGCGTGGAAAAAGGAAATTCATAGGCAGAAAAGGAAGATTTACGCTGAATTTGAGTACCAAATAGGCCTGAAAAGGCGGTTTATGTGTAGTCTCAGAGCCAATGTCGCTATGAACTTGCATTATTCTGCTATTACCAAGCAATTAGCCAGAATTCGCTGCATTAACGCACTTTCTAGGGGCTTTAGCACTTGGCTGCGAGGCATTCAGTGTCTCAAGGTGGAAAAGTGGCGAAAACGCAAAAGCCAGCAGCATTATAATCGCAATTTGCAAGAAAAGGCTGTAAATTCACTCAAAAAGGTACTTAAAAGGGACATTTGGCGGGTTCATACGCTCATTCCTAAGAGAAAACGCCTTTTAAAGCGTTTTTTCATACATTTATGGACTTATCAAGCCTCGAAATCCACTCAATTACTAGCCAAATCCAAGCAATTTCGGCTAATTTTAAAGAAATCTCGGCTAAAAAGGCATTTTGGCCTGTGGATTGACAAATATCACTCCAAAGCCGCTGCAAATCGCCTGGAAAACCGTAAAATCCGCCAAGCCAGAGGACTAATTGGCTCCTCCAGTCTCCGTTTCTGCTTCAATGCCTGGGTGGAAAGCCGCGATTTAGCCCTAATTCAGCATTTGAAGCGAGAAAAAGGGCGAAATCACTATAGAAGGAAAGTGTTGAAGGAGCGAATTGAGGAGTGGAGAGTGCGGGCGAGGGTCAATAGGCTGGAAAGAGGGAAAAAGACTGTTTCTTATTGGAAAAATTGGCAAAGACTCGTAAAAACGATATTATTTGTGCTAAAAGAGAATTACGAAAGACGCAAAATAAGGAAAAACGTTATTAAAGTCGCCACAAACTTCGCAGAAAAGCAAACTCTCCAGTTCCATTTCCGCTATTTAAGGCTCTTTTTAAGGCAAAAACAGGCTAAAAAGTCCCGAAAGCGCTTTGCTCTAGCAATGCGTAAAAACGACCTAGTTGCGGACTCTCTGAGAAGGGTGGTGGCTGTGGGGTTCCAGTGGCGCAGCCAGCGACTGGCCCTCACTCACCAGTCTCGAGAGCATAAGGACAGGAGAGTGTGGGCGGTGGTCGCCAGATGTGCGGAAGTGTGGAAAGAGAAGGCGTTGAAACGGAGGAAAACTGTGGAAGTGCGAGAGAAACGGCCTGTGGAAAGGACTACTGTGAGGGAGAGAGCACTGCCAGAGGCAGTCATGGAGGAAAGGAAGGGAAGTCGGCCGCCACCCAGACGACTAAACTCAGCGCAGCCTACTGAAGCACTCACCACTCGGCCCAAGCCTGCCCGAGCAGCTTCCCCAGTCCCACAGTCCCCTCTCCCTGCTCCCATCCGTCCCTCAGTCCTGCAGAAGTCCCCAGAAGCCCGTTTGATGGAAATCGAAGCGGAGCTGCTGGAGTACAAAATCGAGAAAGAGCACCTACAGTTACTAGCCCAGGCCGCAGCCACTCCCTCCCCTGTCCTCCTCACCCTACGACTCCAGTACCAACAGCGACTTCCTCGTATCAACACCCTCTTCACAGAGCTTGCCCAACTCCGCTCCCTCCTAACCTAGCCCTGCTTAAAGCACTACCTTCACTAGCATTAGAATATCGCTATAGTCGCCTACTGCTCGATACACCTCAGCCACACTGAAGCGCTCCTCCACTGCGAAGTCCTCCACGTCACAGTGGGCACTGCCTCTGAGCAGCATCCTTTCCAGCACAGGGTAGCTTTCTCTGCCCTTCGGCAAGGTCTCTAAGTACTGTCCATAGGCTTCGCGGGCGTTTCCCGAGGCTAAAATAGCTGCAGCCATGATCGGGTCTAGGAGTTTGGAGTGCTGGATGTAGACCCGGGCTCTGCACTCGGTGAGTAGGCTGTGGCGCATCATCCAGGTCACAATTCCAATGTAGTCCTTCACCTTTAGCACTGCTTCGGTCGCTATCAGGTCTTTGATGGTTGTCGGCTGCTCGAATTTGCTGAGAAATTGGACTAGTGAAAGACCCGATTTGTCGATTTTCTTCCTTAGCAGAGTGCTGAACAGGCCTTCTAGTCGAGGCGTATAGAGGCCTTCCGGATCCGTGACTATGAGGGAGGACTGCGAAAGGACGCTCACAGCCCTCGCCTTTTGCCACATTACGAGGTGTTGGGCCGCTGCAAGCACTGTTTCCTCTGACAAACACAGCTCCAGTCTCAGCTCTTCCAGCGACTTTATGGGCAGTTTGAGTGCATGGATCAGACTGACCAGCACAGGGGAGGAGTCTATAGGCAGCTGCTCTATGATCTTTTGTGGAATGTCCAGTAGTAACAGTGTTTGGTGCAGCTTCAAAGTCGGCAGTTCTGTGAGGAAGTTGAGGGAAATCACACAGCACAGCCAGTCGTTGAGGACTAGCCTGGCTTCGCCTGTGTCTCTGAGGTTGAGAAGCAGGGCTCTCAGGTGGTGGGCTAGCTTACTGCCGTCGATTGCGTCGCAAATGGCGGATTCGTGGTCCTGCCGGCCGCTCACGATTTGCTTGATTTTGGCGATTTCGCGGGTTAGGAAGCAGTCGCGGGACTCCTCGTATTTCAAATAAGCACTGAAGGCTCTGAGCGCTTCTTTCAGGTTTTCGCCTTTGGAGAAAGTGGAGTCAGCCGCTGCGTCCAGAGCGAAGGCCACGTCGAAGGAAATCAGCTGTTCCCCGCTCTCAGGCTTTGGCTTCACTTCGAATCCGAAGGTTCGTGAAGGCCGTCGTCTTTGCAGCCTTTTATCTTCGAAAGTCTCAGTGAGCACTGGGTAGCCTATGAACCGAACCAACTCCACAGTGATATCCAGCGTCTTGTCACACAGTTCACTCTTCGGACACAGTAAATCCGCAATAACAGCGCAGGACAGTCCCAAAATGCACTCCTTCTGATCCACTCTCGCATTCGCCAAAGTGGACACTGCACTGAGACTCATATTCTTGTGCACGGAGTCGTAATAAGACAGGTACTCCTGGTACACAGTGTGAGGGTAGGCGAAAACCATCTCAGCCAGGCTGTGGAGTCCTCTGCAGGACAACAGCACTCCCAGCATGGCAATTATCCTAGTTAGGGAAGTTGGGGAGGTCAGCTTCACTTTCTCGGTCGGAGTTGACGGCTGGGTCTGCACTTTTGGGCTCGTCTTCCACCACTATTGGAGGGTCTTGGCTGTCTAGGGGTAGAGCGGAAGTATGGTCATCGATGGTGATTGGCGTCTTCATCGTCTGGGACCGGTCAAACACACTCTTCATAGCATGTATGAGCGGCGCATAAGTCTCATTCGCCTTAATATCATACGAAGCCAACGTATGTCTTCTAATTTCCTCTATGACTTCCGAGTAACTTTCCCACTTCCGGCTACTCCTCGGAACTCTGCGAATACAGTTGTATATCTCCACAACAATCCACGCGAAAAAGCCCACTCCCACCGCCACAATCATATACAGAATCAGCAACAACCCAGACGCACTCACAATCCGCTCTCCCAAAGGAGTCCCTTCCGGCAGTACTTCCCCATCAGAACCGTACATGTAGAGCGACACAGCGCAGTGGAAAATGACACTCAGAGGCAGGAAGTTGACAGCTTGTGTGTTGAGGGTTTCGTTGTAGACCGGGGGCTTTTTGTAGTACCGGAGGACTAGGTACTTGTCGGTCCAGTAGATGAAGAGAAGGCCGAGGAAGCAGAAGCAGTTGAGGAGCGGCATGCCGCCTGAGTAGAGGAAGCAGGAAAAGACCAGGTTTAGCACCACTGCATACTTGACTGCCAGGTCGAACTCCGGCCCCACAAACATCCCATTCAACTCCTGCTGCGTCTTCGCTCTCCTCCAGCAACAGCACCTCAAGCACCCTCTAATCGTCCGCAACACCAGCAAATTCACACAATGCGGCGAAAACACGTTAATAAACAGCGTTACTACGATTGTCGACCCGACAGAGAGGTACCAGCCTTGGCTGAAGTCGGAGAAGCTGCCGTCGAAAAGGCCGTATGCAGCGATGTAGGCCTGGAAATCAGCATTTACCAGGACTGTGATTATAGTGGTGTTGATGAACATGGCTATGAAGACCTTTTTCAGCAGACTTAGCTTGAGTTTGTCGAGGGTGGGCGGCCTTTCGATGGCGGTGAGCAGCTTCAGCACGATTAGGAGGAAGAAGTTGATGAAAATGATGCCTACGGAAGTGATGATTTTGGTGTAGAGCGCTGCAGTCCAAGCGTCTAGGAAGTCCGCACAGAAGTGATTGAGTGTCACGCATCTTTGCAAGTCGCAAACTCTGTCTCCGTCCACAATCCCGCTCAAAGACCGAGTTAAACAGTAACAATCCACCTCGTATTCAGATATATAGTCTGAAGAAAACGTAGTAGCGCTCGTAAATCCGTCAGATTTGCATTCCATTGCAGTGGGCAAGCCGCTTTCTCTGCTTTTCAGCCAAAAAAGCAAAGCAATAGTCCCTACTAATATAGCCAAAGTGACCAATGCAATCACAATTGTGCGAATAAGCTTCTTAAACATCGTCAATTCCAAGTTTTCCCATAGTATAATGGACGGCTCAGGCGCAGCCTTGACACGCAGCGGGAATTTCCCCTGAAACTGCAACTCCGCCCTCTGCTTCCGTGCAGACCGCCACCACTTCCTCTCCTTCGCGTACTGCTTTAGGCAGCTTGTTCGGTCTTCTATGGTTTCAAAGACTATGTAGGCGCGGTTCACTGGTAAGTGGTCGTGGGGACGCAGGTCTGCGGCTTCCTTCTTTTTGATCCTTTGGTCGAATTGCTTGATGCGCAGTTGGAGCATTTTGATGGTGTTGCTGGAGGCTTTGCCTTTGGCTTTGGCCTTGAGAAAAGCTGCTCCCAGGCTATAGCTGAGTTGCGCTCTTTTATGGTAGTCATACAACTTATCATCGTAAACGCGAGCCAAGTGCACTTGAGTGACCTCTCCGAACTGTTGGAAGTGAGTCCTTACCTCTTCCACTACGCAATTCGCCGGCAGTCGCTTCGCAGCCACTGCAAAAGACGACACTTTGTGCGTTTCCAATTGACTTTTCCTTAAAATCCGCCCAACACTGAATCGATAAAAGAACAGAAATAGGATGAATAGGCCTGTGTAGGTCAAATCCGCAGCTACAAATTGCGGCTTATTCTCTTTGACACTATCTTCGTCCTCATTGGCGAGAGACAGCACTCCGTATGCGTGTTCCTTATCTAGGTCTTCTTTGATTCCCTCGCCTTGGGAGTGCACGACCATGGGCCAGATGCTGACTAGGGAGATGAGGAAAAAGAGGACGGACAGGTACTTGACGAAGTGGAAGTAGAGCTGCAGGCCGATGCCGAAGCTGCTGAAGGCGGAAGTGGGCGTGCAGAGGTAGGGGAAGGGACGGTATTCGCCGTCTATGCTTTGGCGGAGGGAGTTTTCGTTCTGGTACTGCAGTGCACGGACCAGATCTGGCTTTTCCACGTATTCCGCGAGAGTATCGCTTCGCTGCAAACTCATTTTTCCTACAATAGTAGAGACTGCCAGTGCACACAGCCCTAAAAGAGTCCAACAGGAACAAAATCCTCGAATTTGCCTTACTTTCACTACTAGTCCAGTGCTGTAAACTGCCTTTTCAGCTTCAAGTCCGTTGATACAGTCGAAATAGCCGATAAAATGCTCCAAGCCATTAGTGGCCTGCGGCGGGCCATGGCCACCATCCAGCACCTCCGCGCTCGCGAAATCCTGGACTCTCGAGGCACCCCCACCGTGGAAGTCGAGCTTTCCTGCGAACTCGGGCTATTTCGAGCTGCAGTGCCCAGCGGAGCCTCCACTGGAGTGTACGAAGCCTTGGAACTGAGAGATAAGGAGGGCAAAAGGTACTGGGGGAAGGGGTGTTTGAAGGCAGTTGCGAATGTGGAGCGGGTGATAGGACCGGCGGTAGTGGGGAGAGAGGTGACGAAGCAGGTGGAAATCGACACTTTGATGGTGCAGCAACTAGATGGATCGAAGAACGAATGGGGCTGGTGCAAGTCTCACCTCGGCGCCAATGCTATTTTAGCAGTGTCGCTAGCTCTGGCCAGGGCAGGTGCAGCGGCCAACAGAGTCCCCCTCTACCAATACCTCGCCCGCCTTGCTGGCTACTCTGAAACCCGCTTCGTGCTCCCTGTGCCTGCTTTGAACGTGATAAACGGAGGCTCGCATGCAGGCAACAAACTGGCAATGCAGGAATTCATGGTCCTGCCCACAGGGGCTGCGACTTTCAAGGAAAGCATGCAGATCGGAGCGGAGGTTTACCATCATCTGAAGAAGGTGATCGTGAAGAAGTATGGGATGAATGCTGCGAATGTAGGGGATGAGGGCGGGTTCGCACCGAATATTCAGGAAAATGACGAAGGACTGGATTTGCTGATGGAAGCCATCGAGAAATCCGGCCACTTGGCCAAAGTCGACCTGGGAATCGATGCCGCAGCCTCCGAATTCTTCGTCTCTGAGGAGAAAAAGTACGATTTAGACTTCAAAAACCCTCTCAAGACCAAAGCCTCCCAACTCTCAGGCGAGCAACTCGCCCAGCTCTACTGCCTCTTCGCCGCCAAGTACCCACTCAAGTCCATCGAAGACCCGTTCGACCAGGACGACTGGGAGCACTCTAGTCTCCTCACCAAGAAACTGGGCAAACAGGTGCAAGTCGTAGGCGACGACCTGCTGGTCACCAACTCCGCCCGCATCAGGAAGGCTATCGAGAAAAAGGCTTGCAACGCGCTACTGCTGAAAGTCAACGAAGTAGGGACTGTTTCAGAGTCGATTCAGGCTGCGAAGGACGCTAAAGCGGCAGGCTGGGGAGTGATGGTGAGTCACCGCAGTGGAGAGACGGAGGACTGCTTCATAGCGGACTTGGTGGTGGGACTGGGGACTGGTGAGATTAAGGCCGGGGCTCCGTGCAGGTCGGAGAGGCTGGCCAAGTATAACCAGTTGCTGAGGGTTGAGGAGGAACTGGGTGGCAGGGCGCACTATGCGGGTAGGAACTTCCGCTTTCCGAGGCTGGCTTAAGTACTTAGCCCGGTAGGAGATGTAGATTCAGAAATCTATAATATCCTTCAATGTCCCTGTATTTTAGTCATTTCCGTCTCAGCACTATGAAAAGTGAGGAAAACTACAAGGAATTGGTAGGGTAAAAGTCCAAAAGCAGGTAAAACGAAAGGAACTTCATACCCAGCTATATCCAGGGCCTACTCAAGCCATTATAATGGAGGGCCAGCAACTCTACGACTCCCTGATGGAGCCAATCACTATGATCGAAGACCACTTGTTCATGGGAAACCGGTCCGCAGCTCAAGAAGTGCCCATCCTGCGCATGTGCGAAATCTCCTCCGTAGTGCAAATCCAGTCCTTCCCAACCCCTCCCTTCCACCCAGACAGCTTCAAGTACCTGTGTCTGGCTCTCACCGACCTGGAAGAAGACTCACTTATGAAGATTCTGCCTCAGGCTTTGGCCTTTGTACATACGGAGATAACTGCTGGGAGGAAGGTGTTTGTGCACTGCGATGCAGGAGTGTCGAGAAGTGGCAGCGTAGTGACGGCCTATATAATGGCCACCCACAGTGTGGGGTTCGAGGAAGCTTTGCAGTTTGTGCGGTCGAAGCGGCCCTGTGTAGGGCCGAATGACGCCTTCCAGGAGCAGCTGCGGGCGCTAACGCCTGAGGACTTGGCACGGTGGTTGCGAGGGGAGTAGTAACTAGCTAATGGAAAAGACTGCCTAGGACTACTACGGAGCACCAGGAAAGGAGTGCACAGCGCTCCTTGCGTCTACAGGCCTTGGGCAGGGTGAGAGCTGCAGGAGGAAGTGAACGCGAGTAGTCGAAAAAGTCCTGCAAGTCGTCATTTCCCTGGTACACAGACACTATTTCCCTATCCAACGGATCCTCAGCCACAGTTTCATAGTAGTAATTGTCCTCTGCGCCTTTCTGATCCCACTTATACGTCTGCACTCCATTATGCTCCATTTGCCCGAGAAACTCCGCCTTCCCCAGCCAATCTGGCATCAGCATCCCGCAGCCATCGGCGTCTGTGCAGCACAAACAACACTCGTCCTTTTCAGGGTAATATAAGTACCGTTCTCCTCCGCTTACATAGTGGCTGCATTGTCCGTCGAAGCCGAGTCTTTTCAGGCCGTTTAGAGCGCAGAATTGGTCTGCGCCGGCATTAGTGCGGTCCACTCGGAGGGACCAGGTGGTGGAGTCGTAGTAGGAAGTGCCGGTCGTGTTGTGCGATTTGCCCTTTGAGTTGATTATTTCCTCAGTGAAAGATGCAGTCCAAGTCGGGAAATACTCAGGATTGGCAGGCGTCTGGGCCCAGGCAGCAGCCACAGCCACAGTCCAAAGCCACATTTATCAGTTCTCGCCCTCACATGCTATTTCTCGAATCACGTCATAGTAATGGGAGGGGCTTTGGAGCGCTTTTGGCACAAACTGTTTGGTCCGAAAGAAGTCAGAATCCTGATGCTGGGACTCGATTCAGCCGGCAAAACGTCGATTTTGTACCGCTTTAAACTCGGAAGTGTAGTATCCACCGTCCCTACCCTGGGCCTGAACATAGAGACTGTGACCTACAAGAACATCTCCCTCGTCGTGTGGGACTTATGCGGGCAGGAAAAGGCCCGCGCCCAGTGGCCCTACTACTTCATAGACACCAAAGGCATCATATTCGTAGTCGACTCCACCGATACAGCCCGCATCACCGAAGCCAGAGCAGAGCTTTTCAGCGTCCTCTCCGCCGACGAGCTGCAAACAGCGGCTGTGCTTGTATTGGCCAACAAGCAGGACCTGCCGGGCGCACTCAGTGAGGCAGAGGTCAGTGAGCGGCTGGGACTGCGCAGGATGCTGAGAAGAGATTGGCATGTGCAGGCGTCCAGTGTGCCGGAAGGCAGGGGACTGGCGGAAGGACTGGACTGGCTAGTGACTACGATTAACTCTATATGAGAAGCCGGGTTAGTCCTGTCTGTCCTAAGTATGCATCTCACCTCGATAAGGCTGCTTTCGCCTCTGAGCGTATATCTCTGTCTTTGCCTTTTTCCTACCAGCTAATACTATCCTCCTGCGACGTAGCCTTTCTTCAGCGATTTTCTCATTTACTCGAGAATCTACAGCGAGCAGTGAGGACATTTAGACTGGTCACTCAAGTCTCATTAGTTCCAGACCATATTGCAGCTTCCTGAAATCGTTCAACAGTCCTGATTTTACCAAATGCAAATAGGAGTATTGCTTGAATCCACTTATTTGAGCATTGCCTACCTGTCAAGTAGATAAGGACTGCGAAGATATCAAAAGCCTTAATTGTGCCTAAAGGTGGATTTGCGTTTATAGCTATTCTTATCCTACCAGCTAAAATCAGCTGCTTCGACAACACTTCCGTCTTTTACTCTTCGCCTCTTTCATAGCCCTGTCCCCCAAACTCACATCACTCAAAATGAACGAGTTCCTAGGCAGAATGCACCTCTCCTCCTCACTCTGCAATATCGCCTCCGCCAGCGTCTGAAAGACATCTCCCACTCCCAGTGAGTCCTTCGCTGAGGTTTCGAAGTAGGCAAGTCCGTAGCTTTGGGCCAAGGCCTTGGCTTCGGCTGTAGTGACTAGACGCCGGTCCTCTAGGTCGAGCTTATTCCCGACCACGATGCGGAGTACGTCTGTACTTGCGAAGCTGGTTGAGGACTACCGTTCGATTTCTCCTAGCCAAGAGACAACATTCTGGAAGGACCCTCTGTCCGTGATATCAAACACAATCGCAATTCCATGCGACCCTCGATAGTAGCTGCTAGTAAGCGTCCTAAACCCTACATTTCTCATACTTTCCTGCCCCGCCGTGTCCCACAGTTGCAATCGAATCGCCCTCCCCTCTATATCAATAGTCTTGCTTTTCTGCCTATCCAGTACCAACTCCACTCCAATCGTATTGATGAACCTCGTGCTAAAGGCGTTATCCGCGTACCGCATGATCAGGCAGGACTTCCCCACTCCCGAGTTTCCAATGGTCAAGATCTTGAACAGGTAGTCACTGCGTAGTCGCTACTATCGCGTTAGTTCCATGTGTTCTTTGCTATACAAACAATGTCAGCCGCAGAGCTGCAAGCCCTTCTCTCAGTCCTTTCCACCAAAGTCACAGACTTGGGGACAGTCCAAGGGACTGTGCAGCTGTCCGCACTCAGCAGTGTATTGGAAGTCGCGAGGAATCATGCCGAAATGACTATTTTCAGGCACAACCGAGTCGAGGAATCTCGCAGTTTGCAGCATTTTGTAACTGTGTTGGTGCGGTATTTGAGAGAAACTGAGGACCTGCTCAGGGAGTGGACAGGGCGAAATCGCTCAGACCGAGAAGAAATGAGCATTTTGACTGCCAAGCTAACAGCACTAACAGAGCTTTTCGTGCCTGCGACTGAAGTCAGCGTCCAGAGCCTTTTCATGCGGGCGGAAAACGACAGGTCCTGGCAAAGACTGAGGCAAATCACGCAGTTGGTTTTGCCTGACGATGAGCAGGTTTTAAAGCAGAAATTCGGAAATTTCACCCGGAAAGTAGCAGTTGGGAATGCAATGCTGCAGAGTGCAGAGGAGTATAGGGACGGAAACATGAGGAAAATCGTGGTTGGCAGCAGGGCGGTCTACTTTTGCTACTGCAGAGACCAGGCTGTGCAGCAGACCCGGCTGAACTACGCGAACCCCGACTTAAACACTGCGAAAGCACTATGGAACTTAGTCGATTCTCGACTCGTTTCCCCAGTGTATCAAACTATGCTGCTTTCCATTCACCAAAACAGCGTTATTTACCTGCCTCGTATCGCTCCACACGTCCTGTCCAACATAGCAGCGGACGACAGTGAGAGGATCCAGCACAGCGGCAAGCACTACATCGAGCAACTCCAGGAGGAGCCACTGTACAGCATGGTGGCCTATACAGAGACTATGGACCCTGCGCAAGTGCGGATTCAGGTCAGGGTGCTAAGTCCCTTCGACCTGCCAATGGCGTATGTGAATCAGAGGCCGTACTGGAGCTTTTGCTGTGGGGAAGGGGTGCAGCCTGGGAGACCGTTGAAGCAGCTGATTCTGCACTTCCATGGAGGCGGGTTTATATCGATGAGTTCAGCGTCGCATCAGAACTACACGCGGAGGTGGGCAGTGGGAGCGAATACCCCTGTGTTGTCAGTGGATTATCGCTTGGCGCCGGAGTGTAAGTACCCGGATGCACTGGATGACTGCTGGCAGGCCTATGTCTGGGTGGTGCACCATGCGAAGAAGTACCTGGGTGTCAGTCCTGACAAAGTAGTGCTCGCAGGAGACTCTGCAGGGGGGAACTTGGCGCTAGGAGTGACTTTGAGGTGCGTCCAGACCGGGGAAAAGGTCCCCAGTGGTCTGCTGCTTAGTTACCCCTGCGCCAGTATGGACTGCCGCCACTTCTCCCCCTCTCTTTCTCTGTGTCTCGAAGACCCGCTCGTGCCCTACTCCTTCCTCAAGCTTTGTGTGGAGTCCTACCTCCGTCCCAGTGACAATCCCCAGTCCGACCCCTACCTTTCCCCCCTAGTCGCATCCCCTTCCGACCTATGCCACTTCCCCCCTGTCCGGATCATGATCGGCACTCTAGACCCTCTACTAGACCAGTCCTTGGAACTGGCTGACAGGCTGCTGGAGGCCGGAGTCAGTGTGAAGCTGGCTCAATTTGAAGGGATGGGACACGGCTCGCTCAATTTGGACATTGCGATAGGCGTGGGCGAGGCTCGGAAGATGGTGAACCAGGGACTGGAGTACTTGCAGGAACTGCTGGAGGTGTAGAAATCTAAGGATCTCTTAGAGCTATGGAGAGAGCGGTATGGACTGGTACATGTCTAATCAATTAGCCTTGCTATTTCATAGTCCGCTTTCGATCGTATTGACCACTCCATCAGAGGGAGTGTGCAAGTGGACACTGGTCACCTGTCTCGCTGGACTGGGGATCGTTTCAGCCAGCGCACGCCCTGAATCGGCCTTGCCTGGCTCTTCCTCTCGAGCCAAGGCTGCTCTATCGCTCTCCAAATGCTCACTATTGCTATCACCGCCTGGGTGGACGTCTGTGTCGCTCTGTCTACGGCGAGACCGTTTGTGCATAATATAATCATAAGTGGACATTCCTTTGTACTTCAGCCAAATATGCAGTAGAATCAGCTGTCCATTTGCAAGAAATACTCCGATATTTCCCAGTAAAAGTGCACTCATCAGGCCTAAAATCGTATCAAAGTGGCTGTTTCCGTACACATCCCCCACTTTCTCCTTGAAGTCCTCAAAATCCGCTATAACTACCGCTCCAAAGGCAATCACCACAGCTGTAGTGGCCTGCAAAGCGCAAATGAGCGCAATAAAGACCTTGTAGTTGCGTCCGCCCACACAGTTATTGAGCCACTTGCAGTGATGGTCGAATTTGTCCACACACCTGTTGCACTGTCCGCAGTGTTTTGAGGTCAATTCCACGTTGCAGTTGCAGAGACTGCAGAAAGCGCGGAATTCGGCGTTCTCATCCTCTGCCTTTTTCTTGTACACCATTAGGTCGGTGGGGTCGAGGAGAGTCGCCCAGAGGCCGAGGATGAGCACTGCGGCTTCGAAAAGGCTGAATAGGACTCCAAATACAGCTTTGAGACTGGAGGACAAAGGAAGGACCACAGCGTAGGCCACTCCTATGGTGTACAGGATAACCATCCAACTCAAGACTTGGAAGGGGTGCAGAGGACACACCAGTCCATGTCGCTTGATTGTCCTCATCTCTGAACAGAGTAATATATGGGAAATCAGGTCTGCACCCGCAGACCAGCCTACTAAAGACTGGTGAAAGGACTGTTTGGTACCTATTGAGCTAGGATAGGTGGGAAATATGTAGTACAGGTGGGTATTTCATGCATAAAGCTGTATGTGTGCACTTACATATGGAAAGAAGTGGATAACGACTGATAGACTAACTCCAAATGATGTGAAATCGACGTTTCTCAAGCGGCTTCTTTATTGTCCCTCAGACCTAGCTCTGCATTCTCCGACAATCACCCCTAACTCCACATTCTCCCAGGCTCCATCTAATAGCCATTATGACTACTTCTGAAGCCAAAGAGGATGAAACCCCCACAGTCGTGGAAGAAAAGGTGGTGACCTCCGCCGGCGAAGTGATCTGCAAGCGCTATCAAAAGGGTCGTTTCCTCGGCAAAGGCGGCTTCGCCCGCTGCTACGAATTCACATCTCTCGACAATCACAAGGTCTATGCCGGAAAAGTCGTCGTCAAGGAGTCTCTAAAGCGCAGTCGAGCCAAGCAAAAGATGATGTCGGAAATCAAAATCCACAGGTCTGTGCAGCACCCGGGAATCGTCAACTTCGAGCACTTCTTCGAGGACTCCCAGAATGTGTACATTTTGCTGGAAATGTGCAGCAACCAGAGTCTGAGTGAGATTGTGAGGAGGCGGAAGAGACTGACGGAGTTCGAGGTGCAGTGCTACTTGGTGCAGCTCTTGGCGCCGTTGAAGTACTTGCGGGAGGAGAAGGTCATTCATAGGGATTTGAAGCTGGGGAATTTGTTCCTAACGGAGAAGATGGAGCTGAAAATCGGCGATTTCGGCTTAGCCGCTCGCGTCGAGCATGACGGAGAGCGCAAGCGAACTATCTGCGGCACTCCGAACTACATCGCTCCAGAAGTGCTGGACAGCCGGGAAGGCCACTCCTACGAGGTAGACATCTGGGCTGTGGGCATTATCATCTACGCCCTGCTAGTGGGCAGACCCCCCTTCGAGACTCCGGACGTCAAGGCCACTTATAGGAGGATCAGGACCAATTACTACTCTTTCCCGGACTCAGTGCCGTTATCTCCGCAAGCGAAAGGACTAATTACGCGGTTGCTTGTCACAGACCCTTCGAAAAGGCCGTCCATTGAGGAAATATTCGCGAATGACTTCCTGAACCAAGGCAACTCCATACCCAAGTTGATGCCTGTGGCGACTCTGGCCTGTCCTCCGTCTAAAGCCTATTTTGAGCAGTTCCAAGTCCGCTCCCTCGGCTTGATTTCCCCTATAGACCGACTAATGGAAACTGCCCCAATCTCAATCCGGACTCTATCCTGTTCTGATGGGAAATTCGCCAATACAGACCGAATTTCCCCATTAACAAGCATCCGACATTCTATTGTGCCTATGGATAGGCAGGAAATAACCCTCGCAGAAGCGGACATTTGGGTCACCAAGTGGGTCGACTACTCCTCCAAGTACGGCCTGGGGTACCAGATGAACAACGGAACCATTGGAGTGTTTTTTAATGACGCCACGAAGATACTGCTGGGCAGGGATGAAAGCAGCTTTTTGTACGCGGCCCGGACACAGGGAGAGGCCCAGGACAAGGTGGTGCCGTACACCTTAGCGGACTTTCCGAAGGAGCTGGGCAAGAAAGTCACGCTTTTGCAGCACTTCCGCAGCTATTTGGACTGCGAAAACGTCCACGAAACTCGCGTCGAAGGGCGATTTGCAGTCCCAATTGAGCCCATTTTCGTCAAAAAGTGGACTAAAACGAAGCACGCGATTCTGTTCCGGCTGACGAATAAGTCCATTCAGGTGATTTTCCAAGACAGCACGGAGTTGCTCCTTTCCAGCGACACTCAAATCCTCACATACCGCAACAAGCAAGGAATCCGGTCTGCACATATGCTGACACAGGCGCTGGAAAGCAGTAACCAGGAAATGGCGAAAAGACTGAAGTATATGAAGGATATACTCGCGCATATGCTGGGGAAACCGGATCCTGGGGCTGCTCCTGGAGAGACGTAGTGGTATACAGGCCTATTGGATCGATAATAGCTTAAATTTAGTAGATTCGGAGCAGGGGGGAGATAGGCTATTCCTTAGGTTTAGTGAAGTGGCCGAGAGTGGGACTTTCCACTCTCAGATAGTCGCTGATGGACATAGAGACTGAGCGAGTGCGCAGCCCTGCGTTGAAGTTGATGATGCTGCCTTGGTCGATTAGGGACTGGTCCAGCAGTGTTCTCACCTGAAACAGCGAGCCAAAGGGCGGTACTGCGCCCGGCACACACCTCGTAGTCCTCGCCACTTCCTCCTCAGTCGCGAACCGCAGCGACTTGCTCCCTGTCATAGTCTTCAGCAGCTTCCAATCAAACAGTCGGGCAGCAGACATAACCGCTAGGAAGAAAATCGCCTGTTTAGAGTCGAAGACCAACATAGCCTTGGCTCCACTGGCTAATGGCACTCTACGCACTTCAGCTGCTTCCTCACTTGTCCGTACTGCCTGGTGCTGTCTATATTTCACCTCCAATACTTGGAAACCGGCTTCTTGCCTTCGGAGCAAGTCCAATAGTTCTCGATGTGTGGACTCGTCTTCCATTATACAAGTGGGTGTATGAGTCTGGGGAGTCACTATCGGATGGGGAAGTTGCTGGGAGGAGGGACTTTTGCCAAAGTGAGATGTGAGTGCTAATTAGTGGCGGAACACACTATCACTCATGAACGCGTGGCAATCAAAATACTGAACACCAAGGAAATGAAGGACCACCACATGACTCGCAAAGTCAACCGCGAAATCCGCATAATGAAAATGTTCCACCACCCACACATCATCCGCCTGTAGCCCCTATCCAGATACGAAGTCTACGAATCCGCAGGGAACATCTGCATGGTGCTCGAGTACATTCCAGGCGGAGAGCTGTATAACGCCATAGAGCGCAAGGGCAGGTTCCCTGAGGCGGAAGCTCGTAGGTACTTCCAGCAAATTGTGGCTGCGGTGGGGTATTGCCATGCACACATGGTTTCCCATAGGGATATCAAGCCGGAAAACATACTTTTAGACGAGCAAAATAACATCAAATTGGGCGATTTCGGCCTATCCAATGTTATGCGAGACGGCCATTTCTTCAATACTTCTTGTGGTTCGCCGAATTACGCAGCCCCGGAAGTGATTTCAGGACTGCTGTACTGTGGGCCAGAGGCAGATATATGGAGCTGCGGAGTAGTGCTGTATGCACTTTTGGCGGGTGCTTTGCCGTTTGATGATGCAAATATGTCGATTTTGTTCTCGAAAATCAAATCTGCGCAGTACCATCTTCCTCACTTCCTTTCTGACTCTGTGAAAGACCTACTCTCTCGCATTCTCATCCCCGACCCTACGGCCCGAATGACCCTCGCCCAGATCGAGCGCCACCCTTGGTACGCCACCAGCATCCCCATTTACCTGAGTATTTCTGAAAGTGCAGAGGAGGACGAAGCCCACAAGTCCTGCTTGTCGGAAATCAGAGCCACTCGCTCTCACCACCAACTCGACGAAGCTGTGTTCGCTGCCTGCCTGAAACTCCCTCAATTCGAGGGCAACTACACAGACTTGGAAGAGCTAAAAACTGCTATAAATATGCGAAAAGGAGGCGAATTTGTAGTCAGTTATGAACTTTTGAGGGACAGTAAGCTGAAAATTAAGCGGGATTTGATGCTGCAGCAGTCGACAAAAGTGCCATATCCGGCCTTTAAATCAACAAGAAGTCGCAGGGGCAGCGTAGGCCTGTTTTCTAGTAGTGCTGGGAAGAACCTGGACAGGGCTGTTGACTACCAGCACAGCCACACCAGACCCTGTGACTGGAAGTTCGGCTTCAGACCCAGTATTGATGCTTATTCGCTGATGGTGTTGATGCATGACGGCTTCAGAGCTATAGGTCTGGAATGGAAAATTTTGTCCCATTTTCGCCTCAGAGTCAGAACGGTCCGCTCCGAAGACACCGAGAAGAGCGAGAAAGAACTGAAGTTCGAAGTGTGCATCTTCAAGGAAGAGGGCTGTTTTGTGGTGGATGTGAGGCTCATTACAGGCCCAATCATGGCCTTTATGGACTTTTGCGCTCAGATGCAAATGCGGTTTTTGGAGCAGTCGAAGGGCAGGGAAGAGGGGAAATCACCCTGAAGCCGGAGTAGTGGACTAGTGGTAGTATATAAAGCTAGTCAAAGGAAGCGAAAACGGCCTTTTAGACATCTAATTACCGCCTTCTGTCTGCAACCTCCACACCCTCGCCGAAAAGTCGTCGCTCAAACTGACGAAAAGCAGTGGATCCGCAGGACTCCACAGTACAGAATTGACCTAAATAAGCCATACAGCCGCCGTATGCCCTGAAAGGCGGCTTAACAAGGTGCCGTGGACCTTGTTCCAGACAAGGATGCAGCCGTCTTCACTGCCACACAGCACGAATTCGCAGAGTTTGCCTCCGAAACAGGGCTTGAGGCTAAATTTCTGCTGGGTGTGGCCTTCGTAAATTTGGGTTATTTTGGTCTCTGCGACGTCCCAGAGATGCAGCTGCTACGTAGTGACTACCGGCTTGACCAGGGAAGTATTGGTCAGTACCTCAGAGCCAGAGCGGGAAATCGCAATCGCAGTGATGTGGTCGTCTTCCTCAAACACCCTCAGCACAGAATGAGAAGGAGAGTCGAACAAAGTAACGCTGTTTTTGGCTGTTTGGAGACTACAAGCACTCAAAACTGCGATTATCCGGTCGTCAGAACTGACTTCGATCTGCCGGACTCGCATGCGAGTGGACTGGATTTTCTCCCCACTCGGCTTGCAGAAGACCAGGGAATTGTCTACAGAGCCGGACACCACCTGTCCCCCGACCCAGAAACAGCTGGAAATAGCCTCAGAATGGCAAGCAAAGGAACGCACTATGCCTCTGCCCTCCACCACTTTCACCACTCCGTCCAGCCCTCCCACCATCAGTACGTCGTCTCCTGTCCACGACACGCAATTCGCCTTTATGACCTCCGAGCTTAGTTCGAACTTTGGAGTCCAACTGCCCTCTTCGCTTTGTCTCCACACCACTAATTCCCCGTCTTTCTTCAATATTGCTAACTCTTCCCCACTCTTCGAAAACGCACAATCCCACAGTTCATTATTCATCGACTGAATGTGCTGCACAGTGACGAACACTATTGCCTCCTTGCAGCAGCGATGGTCTTCCAACAGACTGAGAGAATGTGAACTGCTGTAGTGGTACTTGCAGGAAGTGACCTGGTTTTCGAGTGCTTGGCACATGAGGCTTTGGAGGCGGTCAGGCGGGATCATGACTGAGGGGGGGATGTGGGTCTGGGTGAGGTGGAGGAGGTTGCGGCGGGCTTGGGGTCCGGAGCCTTCCCAGGCTGCGTCTTCCATTAGTTCTTCGGAGGAGCAGCAGAGCAGGTGACTGGCGAGGGTGTGCAGAGTCGCGGTGTCTTCAGGCTTCAACGGCACCACTTCATTCCTAAGACATTCCAAAGCCTGCAAGTAGTCCTCCTTCTCAATGAGTTCCAAGTACTTCTGCTGCTTGACACAGTACAGCACTTGCACCTGCTCCTCCGGCTTCAGACCAAACTCCGGGATCAAGGCCGCCACTTCGTCCCAGCGTCCCTCCAACACTCCCAGCTTAAACTTCTCCACAGACCTTTCTTCCAAAATGATACCGGACTCTGCTTCCAGCTGGTCTGCGGATTCAGAGTACCCGAAAGTCCGCAGACTTTGCAGGATTAGTCGGATAATTTCAGGCTTGTAGACCGGCTCTGCCAGCAAACTAGCAGCCGAAAGGTCATATACCTTCCTCCGCTTGTTGATGACTTCCATTGTTTATACATCCGCGACCGGCGTTCCGGGTCTGAAGGATATGTGTGCAAGCTATGTGCGGCTTCTTTCCAGAGCGAAGCAGGCCTGGAAAGCCACATGTTCCTCAGTCACAATGATGCAGTTCGCTTCCAATGTCCACTGTGCACGCGCGCTTTCAAGGACAACTGGCACCTGCAGAGACATATCAAGACACATGAAGGGCTGCCGAGTGTGCAGTGTGAAAAATGTATGAGGGTCTTTAATCGAATATCGACGCTGAAAAGACATCAATCTGGTAGGAAGTGTATGGGAAATCAGGAGAAAGAGGAATCGAGTGAGCCTGTGGCAAGCACAGAGGAGCAGGTCCCTAGTAAGCCCAGTGGAGATATGGAGGCGACGGAGTGGTTCGAGTCTGGAGCTGCGCAGAATGCAATGGGATTACATGTGAAAACAGTGGAAAGCTACTTCTGCCGTCTCTGTGGAGAAGTGATTGAAAAGGACGCTATAGGCAAGCACTTAACAGGCCACAGTGCAGAACTGTACCAAACAATGCCTGAAGACAACGCGAAATTGACCCTCACTCGGTCCTACGCCTATCACTCCATCAAGCCGAACGGCACTTGTCAGCACTGCAATGTTGACATCAGTGTCCTAGATAAGATCAAAAGAGCTCTCAGGTCCCTCAGCGAAGGGTACAGCTTCGATATTGTCGTTTAGCTAAGAAATGATATTGGTGCGTAGGGCTTTCTTGACTCATTCGCAGCCGTTCCTACTGCGGAAAATGTCGGCTGGTCTGGACAAGTTCGGGCGTCCTCTGCCTCCCAAAGCAGGCGACTACTACATCCCCAGCGTAACGACCGACGCTGTAGTGATACGGCCGCGGGCAGACGGCTGGCATGACGTACTAATGATCACTAGAGGCCACCCTCCATACCAAGGCCGCATAGCCTTCCCAGGCGGCTTCGTAGACTACAACGAAGACCCCAAGGAAGGCTGTTTGCGAGAACTGAAGGAGGAGTGCGGTATCGACGGAGCCAACCCGAAGCTAGTCACAGTGGCTGGATCCCCGCTCAGAGACCCGCGCAAGCACATTATATCGATCGTGTATCGCGTAGATGTGGCGGAAACTGCGGAGGTGATAGCAGGGGATGATGCCGCGACGGCCCGCTTTTACCCGCTTCAGGAGTTGCTGCATATGCCGGAGGAGGCGATTGCCTTCGACCACAAGGAAATACTCAAGGAAGTGGTGCATTCGCTAGGGGAGGATGGTCTCCCTTACGAAATCTAGTTAAGAAGCACTTAGAAAGACTCCGTTTGTAGCGATTTTAAGCACTGCTAGACCTAGGTTCAGTATTGGTATAATGCGAAAATGAAGATATATACACCCAGGAAGCGGCTTTTCTCAATAGATTAGAAATGAGGACTGATCTGAGTCAATTTGCTCGCGTATTCTTCCCTGTTTGGATTACGCTGCAATAGAAATGGATGACCAGCCTTACGACCCGCCTGACAACTCCCGTAGCCACGGTCAATCCTCCCCCCACTCCAGAGCAATAGACCCTACGCCCAATGAGCCAATCCTTTCCGATGTCTCAGCCATTCGGCCTGTGGCCTGCTACGACCCTTTCCTAGTGCCTTGGGACCTCACCATTGCTAGGGGCCACTCTGTGAGTGCTACTCAGACTGCGAAGAAGGTTGCGAACTTCCAAAAGAAGCTGGAGGAAGACGATGAGGACGAGGCCAACTACTGTCCCTGCTGCAACAATCCTTTATATGCGGAGAAGTTCCCTATGTGGTGCTCGTTAACTAACCTTTCGGAGCTAGGCGAAGGAATTCCTCTCTACTACGACCTGATCAAGTGGATTTCTATAGGCTTCCTAGGGGCTTTTTTCATAGCGAGCATATACTGCTTGAATGAGAACTATGGGGAAAAGAAGATTGCGGAGTGGTCGGATTCCTTAGACAGCAATATGATCCTGGAAGGCAGTTTGGCCAATTTCGGCCGGACTAGTGAGCCTTCCCTCACTCAGCCTTGGCTGCATGTTGGCTGTATGTGGCTTTTCTTCGCTATCCACCAATACTGCCTGCATCGCCACAAGCGAATGTGTGCTAGCATGGACAGAGGCGTGATTACTCCTTCAGACTACACCTGCGTCGTCAACAAGCTGCCCACCGACCTGAAGCCCGAGGAACTCGCTGCAGAAATCGAAACCCGAACCGGCAGCAAAGTTTCCCACATCAGTTTCGCCTACAACACCGCAGAATTCAGCAAAGCACAAAGGACTTTAAACCTATTAAAAGCGAAGAAAACGAAACTGGATAAGATCAAGGAAACCACTGGAGCCTTGCCCCGTACTCGCCGCTGTCTCATATGTAGCGGACCGGAGGAGTCGATGGAAAGGCTGGAGGCGGATATTAGACTTGCAGAGGGGAATTATGCGACCTTGAAGGACCAGATAGGGAGCAAATTCACAGGAATTGCGTTTGTCACGTTTCAGCAAGATGAAAGTAAGTAGTAGGCAGTGGCGAAAGCCTTCGCTAAGCAGTTTGGGAAGGTGAAAGCAACTGGCTATAAGGCGGTTGTTGGCGTCTTTTGCTGCTGCCTTATAAAAGAAACCGTATCAGAGGGAAATATGCTCCGAGGGACGGCTTTTAAGGTAAAAAGAGCTCCGGAGCCGGACGATATCATATGGGAAAACCTGGGGGTAGGACTTATGTAGGTGTCTTTGAAGGAGAAAAGGAAGAGAAGGGCTTTGACAGTGGTGGCCACAGGGGTTCTTTTGCTGCTGTGCGCTGCGGTCATATACGGCTCTAGCGAGTCTAAAAACGCTATTAGTCAGTGGAAAAAGACTGTCCGCAACCCTTCCACTGCCCAAAACTTCCTATTCAGTCTGCTCATTTTCCTGCCGTCCATTCCAGTGGTCCTCATCAACTTGCTGCTCGGCTTTACTATCCGCAAGTTCGCCCTGCTGGAAAAGCAGAAAACCTTCACAGACTACGACACTTCAGTGATGACGAAGTTGACGATTTCCATGTTTCTGAACACGGCAGTGGTGGCGATGGCGTTTCACTGGGGGAATTGGTACGAAGTGGGCGGCTTGGCTGAGGAAGTTTATAATATCCTTATTGCCAATGCAATTGTGCAGCCGGTTTTGACGCTTTTCAGCCCTGCCTGGGTACTAAAGAAGCTAATGCAGTGCTGGGCCTTGCGACATCGAGCGAATTCCCTGATGTGTCAGCAGGAAGCCAACGAGTTATTCGAGGGAATTCCGCTGGATATGGCCCAGCGCTGTGCCTTCTTCATGAAAACCTACCTCCTGACCCTATTCTACGCACCAATCCTGCCTCTGGCCTACCCACTGGGCCTGCTAGCGCTGGTATTGCAGTACTGGGTGGACAAGTTCATGCTGTTGCGGGTGCATGCACGGCCAGATGTGCTGAGTGATGAACTGGACGAAGCCATGCTGTCCTTCATTTCCTTCGGTCCACTGATATACGCAGCCACCAATACGGTCTTTTACTTCGATTTCACTGCGGAAGCCGCAGTGCCGGGCATAGTAGGTCTCGTCACTGCCTTCGCCTACAACCTTTTCCCTATCCAGAGATTCGTGAAACTCATCAATCAGCGATTGTTTTTCAAGAAAGAAACCGAATTCGACCTGTCGGAAAGTGAAAAAGCCTACGAAGAGGCCATGGTGGACTTTGTGGATGACTACGACCGCTGCAACCCTGTCACTCTCGAGGAAGGGAGAAGGCGCTGGCAGGACGCAATTGAGCGGAAAAAACAGGAAAAAGAGCAAAATCGCGTGGAAATAGTAACAGAGCAGACGAATGTGCAGACCGGGGCGGCACAGCTACTGCGGAGGAACCTCGGGTTGAATGGGCCGAAGCGGAACAAGACGCAAGTGATGAAGCCGAATACCTAGAATATATCTGGGATGTTGGCTATTTCGCCTCTCGCCTTCATTTCCCAGTAGCCGCCGTCATACCTCCACTCGTCCTCAATAAGTGAAAACCACCTGGGCTTGTAGTTTTCCCCGCCTTCTTCCCTGGCTTTCCGCACAGCTCTCTGCTTTTCCTCCACTCGCTCCTTTTCCGCCTTCGCCACCTTCGCATCTCCGTTTTCCAAGGCTCTCTGGTCCGGCCTCCACCTCGAATCTGACCTGGGGACAGGCCGGGGGTAGCATTGCGGAGGGATATTCAGCTGCAAAGCGAATTGGCTGAAAGAGTAATTCTCCTCCTTGCCTTCATAGGCCGGCAAAGCAGTCCAGTTTCCTAGGCTTGCAGGGTCGTCTGGACGGTGGATTGCCATTCCTTCGCTCCAAGTGCCTTCCATGACGTAGTGCAGAGAGCCGTCGCTGGCTAGTGCGGAGCCCTCCACGAAGTGCAGCTTTTTCTCGAACCAGCCCTTTTTCTTCAGATTTATCACAGCCTTTGCCCCAGTTTTCTCGCAGTTTACCTCAATGCGTCCATGATGGTCGACGTATATCTTCCCGATTATCAAGTTGTGCACACTGGTCATCGGCTTGATGTATGTGTAGTGCTCGTCCCAAGTCTTCAGATAGACATGCATCGTGCCTGCAGGGTGCAACTGCAGATAAGTGCCTTTGAAGCTGGTCTTCATCTGCGTGTTCCCTGCGAAAGTGTAGTTGGGGTGGTCGGAGAAGATGGCAGTCACAGGGGGGTGGTGCGACACTTGTTCACTTATGATGCGTGCATCTTCGAATTCCAGTTCGAAAGTCTCGCCAAGGACTGGATTGAACGGCTTCATTGTGCGATTTACGGTTGAAGCATAGCCGGAAACCGCAAAACAGCCTACTAACGCTATGCGCAGACAAGGGTCTTGCGCTTTGTCGGCTGAAATCAGCAAGTGGTGGAAGGTGAGGTCCTCTGTGAAGCGCTGGAGGAAGGAAATGGGCTCGTTGAAGTAGACGGGGACACTCATTTTGCTGAGTTCTCCGCCGATTGAGTCCTTTATGACTTTCCAGATGTTGAACTTCTGGTTGGGGTTGTGAGGCACGGGGAGACTGGAGCGGGTGGGCGGGGCGGAGGAGGAGCTGGCCTGAGGGGCGGGCTTGGGCATAGGGATTGAGTAGGCAGGGTCGTCCACTGCATCGAAAAACATGTCCTCTTCCCCTTCCTCCACCGGCGCCAGGTCCATCAACCGCCTACTCCTCCCCTCTTCCTTCTGCTCCTCCTCATCCGAACTCGACTGATTCCCACCCTTCAGCTTATGAATCTGCATCTGCTGGTCCTCAAGAAAGCCCATCACCTCCGTGAGCGAAGTCTTAATGTTGCTTGCTGCGTTCGACAACTTCGCGAAGGTTTCGAACTGACCACGCAATTGGTCTGGCAATAAGTCAATTGCGGTTTTCAGGTTGCAGTCTAGTTCCCAGAGTTCTAATAGCTTCTGTGACAGGGGCCGGAGTTCGAGGCAGGTTTCGGCGGTTTCTTCGCGGGGTGCACGCAGGGGCTCGGGCACTGCGTCCATTTCAGATTTGCAGGCTTTCAAGGCGGACAGCCACTCGTCTCTTTCTGTCTCGCTTCTAGCCTTTAGGTGCAGGAAGGACGTTCCTGTGTCCAGCACAATCTTCCGTCTGCTATTCCGGTGCTCAATGATCTTCGCCACTCCAATATGAATCTGGCCTTTCATGCGGTCCCCCCTGGTCTTGCAGTAACTAAGCACGCCCTGATCTAGCACGAAGTAGCGGTCTTTCCACCCTCTCATATAGTTGGTCCACTTCCGCAGGGGGCCTTCCTTCTTGGTGCGACTCAGGTTCATGCTGCGTGTCCGCAATGGATAGCTCATCTAATATATCAAGAGAACTAGAGATTAGAGTCAAGCAGCCGATGAACTCTCTTATTTTCCTCGGGGTCAGCAAGCACGAAATTGGGAGAACGGCGTTTAGGCTTGACAGTAGGAGAAAGGAGGAAGTAGACAGCGCTGCCCTTGTTAGCACTGGTCTGGTTGCGCATCAGAAACTCCACATCGCTGGTTAGTTTCTGGTTGCGGGAGGCGTTGGTGCGCTCTAGGCGTCTGCTGGAGAGGTGAGCGAAGTCTTTGCCCGCTTTGGCTTGTTGTCGTCTTTGTGAGTCCTGATAAGAGTCCACCGCCTTCTGAAATCCCACCTGCGCAGCCGAGTTTTCCTTGATTATCATCAGACACTCATTGACCAAGTGCTTGAATTGCGAGTCGTGGACAATCCCCTCTCCCTGGCCAGCCTCCTTTTCCAAGTACTGCAGGAGAGTCGAGCAGGCGAGTTTGACAGGCCGAGGTCCCTTCTGCTTCTTATTGCGCTGGAGAAAGGCACTGTGGTTCAGCGCCTCAGGCGGGCGAGCGGTTCTCATCATCTGCGGAGTATGTGGATAGGAAGGAAACGAGTCCACCGTAGTCTGAAAAGGCGCAAGCTCCTCATCCTGCCCTAATCCCAGCTTATCATTCCACCATCTCGTCAGTAACTCCCCACTAAACCTCACTCCCAGCGCTTTGTGTGACAGCAGGAACATCAAACAGTCGTTAGCCTCCTCGTCGCCGATTTCCTGTCCTATGAGCACTCCGATTCGCATGATGTCGAACTTGGTCACAGGGCTTCTGACGGTGGGGCTGAGGTCCAGGGCTTCGATTGCGTCTGTGATTAGCTTTTCCAGACGTGACATTTGGTAATGGATAGGGACTTATGGGCTTTTGGAAGTACTGGATTTGGCTTATTGGACACATGCAGGCGAGTTTATTGGAAATTAGGCGAATCAGACCTAAAGACTTGAGGACAGAATATATCCTTACTAGATAAAAGGAATTTCATACTTCCCGCGACTAATTCCCTGCTACCAGCTTAATACTCAGCTTTCTACTAATATAGCGCTTGGAAGGGTATTATTGCTAGGAAAGGCTCTAGAGCCATCTATAATAATGGCGGCCCGCTTCGACGACCACTTCACTATGATGGCTCGCGACCTAGGTGGGTGCGAGGCCATTCTGGACACGGTCTTCGGCTTTTTGCGGCGTCGCACGGACTTCTACAAGTACGCAGTGCCTGGCTCCACTGGAGGCCTGCCGTCCGGCATGCATGAACAGCTCATTTTCAGCCACTATATGAAGTTCAGAGAGGAGTACAACCAGGCCAACCCCCCGCCTCCCGGAGTTCAACTGCCTGAAATGAAAGTCGGCCCTCCGCCCACAGAGGAGCAATTGGAGCGTGTGGTTAGGAACGCACTCAAGCCCAAACCCGCAGAAGGCGAGGCTCCGCCTGAAGGCAGTGAGCCTCAGCCAGAGGGAGAAGCCACCCACAAGGAGGCTAAGGCAGCGGAAATTCTCGCGCCTGCCATAGCAAAGGACCCTGAAGACTCCTGGGTAGTGCAGGAAGTGATCCCGAGAGACAACTCCATCAGTACTTTCAATGGAGCGGAGACGGACAGATATCGGTGGAACCAGGATGTGTACACTGTGCAGTTCCAGATCAAAGTCCTGCCCGGCACTCGTGGAAATCAGATGAAAGTCAACTTCGACGTCAAGCACATTAAAGTCTTCTACAAGAGTGACCCAGACAACCCACTCCTGCAAGGAGAACTAGTGGAGAGAATCACTCCCGAAGACTGTGTCTGGATCATGGACGGAGACTCCGTAATCGTCACAATGTACAAAGCCAAGGACGTGAACTGGAAAGGAGTCGTAGTGGGAGACCCCGAAATCGACCCTAAGTCCGTAGACACCACAAGAAGAGTGGACGAGTACGACTCTGACACTCAGGCAGGACTCAACAAGGCTTTGACCCAGCAGTCCCTCAACTTGCAAGGCAGAATGACGGAGGAGCAGGAGGAGCAGTACCGCAAAATGCAGGGGATCATGGGCAACCCGAACAGTCCGTTCAAGGGACATATTCCCAGTCCGACGCAGATGTTCCACTTGGGTCCGCCCAGGTCGCCGGAGGAAATGATGAAGAGGAGAGAGCCGGAGGAGGACGATTAAGTAGGCTAGGGAAAAAGTGGTTCCACCGAGATTTGAACTCGGATCGTTGGATTCAAAGTCCAAAGTGCTAACCATTACACCATGGAACCGCACTGTTGTCTGCCCTGCACAGCTTAAGCAGTCCCCACTGTCTTTCCCGACTGAATCCACTGGAAACCCAGACTTATCAACCCTACCTGTCCCAAAGACTCCTACTCCTTTAGTCACGCGCCAAAGCATTCAACTTGGCACAGGCGTCCTCCAGCAGCGCCAGCAGGCTTTCCTCAGTGCCTTCCCTGTCCTTCCTCTCCAGCTCCAAGTCACTCTTGATCCTGCCCACCACGTCCCTGAGCATAGCCAGCAGGGCGTCTTCAGTGTCTGATCTGGCCTTGCGGTCTGCGAATAACTGGGAAGTCACTTCGAGAGAGTGGTCTTGCACTTGGGAAAGCAGGGATTTGTGCAGGTCGGAAAGGTCGCTGTGGGCGGCTTTGCAGCCTTCCTGCGCCTTGGAAAGGCTGCTTAGAAAGGCGGATCGGAGGCTTTCACTGGTTTCGGACTTGGCCCTGGTCTCCTTTATCAGTTCTGAGCGGAAGGCAGCAGTCCGCTCATCCAGCGCCTTTAGCACTCTCAACTCTGTCTCTCTCCTTAGTCCCAAGCCTTCCCCAATCCCTCCATGCACCCTTCCCTCCAACCCCTCCAACGCCCTCATCCTCCTCTCTACTTCCCCCTCTCTTCCAGTCCTCTCCAACTCCACAGTCTTTTGAATAGATGTGACCTTTTCGCGAAGGTCATTCAGCTTTTGGGTAGTTTGCTGGGTGAACTCTTCCAATTGCTCTTCGAGGGCGGAGAACTTGTGGGAGAGTTGGTCGAGACGACTGCCTCGGTCGGAGTCGAAGGAAACTTGGATGCTGTGAAGGCGTTCACTGAGCTTGCGAACCCTTTCATTGTGAGGCGAAGCCACGCTGAGACGACTGGCCATAGTGGCTAGGTCTAAACTACCCTTCCCTTGCCACTTCATACATCATTTAAATGAAGCCGTCTCCCAGCAACAAGGAAAACCACTCCTTCACTCCTCTCGCTACTGAAAGACCCAGCAGCCTTACTGCTACCTCACAACTGCCCCGCTCCCGTCCCAAGGAAGTCGCTCAGCTTCAAACTCAGCTCAACGCTCTCGAAAAGCAGCACGAGCGACTGACCCTTTCTCACGACCACAGTATGGCCGAATACGCCAAGCTTTCCCAAGAAGCAGCCACTCTCCGTAGAGACCTAGAAGCCCAGAGGACTGCTGCCTCTCGCCTTGGCAAGGCCAAAGCAGACCTGGAAAAGGCTCTTGCTGAGGGCAAAGCGTATAGCCGAAAGCTGGAGGCGAAAATCGCATCCGGTCTCAAAGGCAACCAAATTGCGCAAATTCAGAACTCACTCGAGGACCAAATTACAGACTTAAGGAGAGAAAATAAGGAACAAAGCGAATATATCCAGCAGTTGGAAATCGACAATAATCAACTCCGTGGCGACCTTGAAAAGGCCTTGGAAGTCGTCGAAGTGAAGGCTGAGGAGTTCGGCCTGACCGGAGATTTACGCAGTTCCCTGCTATATCAGTACTCTGAGCAAAAACAAGCCCTGCACTCCGCCTTAGCTAGCAACGCCTCTCAAGCCACCTTGCTGTCTCAGCTGGAAACAGAGCTCTCAACTGCACTCACGAATGTAGAGGAGCTGAAGCTGATTAGAGAGGAAAACAACGATGAGTTGTCAGAACTGGAAGCCACTGTCATCCAGCTGAACTGTCAAAAGGTGGAGTTGCTGGGCACCATTAAGTCTCTCAGTGATGAAAAGGTGGACTTGCTGGGGACCATTGAAAGACTGCACGAGGACTTGTGTGCAAGTCAGGAAAGGGAAAAGGCGGAACAGCACGAGGAGTCCTATGAAGCGAACATGGCGCTTATTAGCGACTTGCAGGAACAACTGGCCAACTCGCAAAGCGACTTCGAGGATGTGAACGTTAAGGCGGAGGTAGGGGCTATGTAGGCGGCTTTGGAGCAAGTGCGCAGTCTGCAGATCGACCAAATCGCACTCCGCAACCAACTTCAAATTTCCGAATCCCACCGCTTTTCCCTCGAGTCTCAGCTCGAATCCCTGAGAAACACTACTAGTCGGACTCCTCGGTCTCTCAACAGTCCTTTCAAGCCTTCGACTCCTTTAAGGCCCTCGACCCCGACAGCGACTATTGGGAAGTCCCCTGAGCACAGTCTGCAGGCGCAGGTGGAACAGACGCTGGAGGACATTGAGGCTTTGGTGGGGGAGCGAGAGCTGCTGAGTCAGGTCTCGCATCAAGCACTGTTTCGCCTTTCTGAGTCCAGTTCGTTCAAGAGGGTGACGCCGAAGCGGCCCTTGCCCCACTCTGAAGAGTAGTATGACTAGGCATGAATCATGCTAGGTCGCTTGGTCGAGTCTTGAACTCAGTCTCCAGACTCAGGTTGATAGTGGTCATCCCCAGGACGGAGTGGGTTTGGCTCAGGTCAGAATGGCGCTGCAAGTGGACACTGACCGTCTTTCCCACTCTCAGCGCTTGTCTATGGTAGTTTACCACTTCTTGCCTGCGTCTAGGCTCCATACTTAGTAAGTCTTTGTCTATCGCATACTTCCGAGTGACGATGTCCGCCCAATTTGGATGTTTTTTGGAAGTGATGGGACAGGCGTGAGTCCGAGAAAGGTTGAGATCTGAGCGAGTCACTGCCATTCTACTAGGAAATAGCATGGAATCCGCGTTTTTCCTACTGCCTTCTTCCCCCAGCGGAGTAAGGTTCCAAGCCACCCTAGCAGTCGGCACCACAATTCCTGGCAAAAACTCCCTGTTTGCCTTATCACGTTCCAGCCGAGCCTTAATAACCGCCACTTCTTGGCTGCTTGTATCCCCCGGAAATAGCGGCTTTCTGCGGTGTCCTTTGAACTGCTCCTCTCTCGTGAGTTCCGCCAACTCAATCATTTTATGAATTCTCACCAGTCTGTACTCCTCCTTCGCCTGGCTCATACTATGGAAGTGACTAATAGTCTCCTCATTCCGCACCCTGCCTGAAAAGTCCTCCTTCGTAATGTAAATCACCTCTCCCTGTGTAGACCTGCACACACAAGTGTACTGAAACTCCCCTCCCGAGACCACCTCTTCCGCCCCTAGTAACTCTCCTGAAGTCACCAACGCCACATCCAGGTCCAGTCTGTGCACGCTTCCCTCAGTAGACCGACTCACACTTGTGCTCAGTTGGAACTCACCTTTGGAAATTATGAAGATTTCCTTCGGGGACTCAGAGGAGTGGAAAAGGGTCTGACCCCGCTTGTACTGCCGCTCTCGGAAGAAGTAGGAAAGGCTGCGGAGGGCGGCTTTGGACCAACTGCTGAAAGCGGGGTTGTGAAGCAGCAGCTGCAGTTTGCTTTTCAGGGTCTGGTCGTGCGCTTTGGCCAGAACGCGCAGGTAGTCGTTCCTTTCTAGTACTGCGAAGTTAGACTCTTCCCTGCAAATAACGCTCGCAGCCCTGGGCTTGTAGTTAATCAGCGCCAACTCCCCGAAGTACTCCCCTTGTCGGAGCAGTGTCAACTGCCTATATTCCACCTTCACACTCTTATATCGCTTTACAGGGGTCAACACTCCACAACTCCCACTAATTATCACGTAGAACTTCGACCCTTCCTCCCCTGCTTCGAAGAGGAACTCCCCTGCAGGGTGTCGTTCATAGGTAAAGGCCCTGCAGCACTCTCTGTGGCTTTCAGCGTTGCCGCTCGCTATCATATCCGCGAAGAACTTAATATGCCCTGTGAAGAACGCCAGAAAGCCGATATCTGCTTCGCTGCGGGAAGAGGGCGGCACTGCTAGGATGGATCTGAGGTCGTCAAGGGAGGGACCGGAGGAGGAGAAGTAGCTGGCGGAAAGGACAGAGTCGTGTCGCTTGAGGAAGTGACTGGGGTAGTGAGGCGATTTCATATATTAGATAACTGGCTCAGACTGGTTTATGAAACAGATTGGCAGGGACAGCTACTGGCAAACAGGCGCCTAGAGCAGGTCAAACCTCAATCTGCGTCCTACAATTGCTAATTTGCAGTCTTATCAACTATCTGAAGACAGCTGCTCAGTGCCTTTAACAAGGCAACAAACAGCTCGATTAACTCCCTGTAGACAGTAACAGTTAGTACACAGAGGCAGGCCGAGTAGTGAGGTAGCCGCTCACATGGCTATACAGGCTTAGAAACAGACGTAAGTACGCCTTCAGCGCCTCCGGCACTCGACTCTCATGCAGTTCCTTCAGTCCCGGCCTGAGGAAGAAGTCCCACAGCAGCTGCACCACGCAAATGTCAATTAAACTGATTTGCGACCCGACAAACCAGCCTTTCCCGCCCTTATTCTGCACTAGTCTGAGGGCTAACAGCCTCAACTGCTCCCCACTGCGCTCATATTGTTGACTCAATTGCTCCTTTTCGCCCTTTTCCATTAGGGCTAATAGCGGCGCTTTTATTTCCTCTACGAAGTCGCAAGCCGACTCCAAGGAATAAATGTTTGTCAGGTCCTTCAGAGCGGGGTACAGTCCATGCTTCTGCGCCACATACCTCAAAATCGCCCTAGTCTGCACAAGTCTCTTTTCCTCCATCAGTAAAACTGGACATTTCCCAAACTCAGCAATTTCCCGCACCTTTTCCCAGTCCTCCAGCCGAAGTCGCTTATCCTCATAGTCCACATTCAGGAACTTCAGAAGAATTCTTATAACCTCCGCCTCTCCCAAAGCGTCGAAATAGACTAGGACGACTGCTTTTGGGTCTGGCAGCTTGCTGGCAGGCCGGGCAGTCATATCTGAGGAGTTGGACTGCTTGGCGAGGGCGCTAGCATTGCTAATTTGAGAGAGGACAGGCCGGGGCGCTGGGACTACTACCTGGTCAGGCAAGACACGGGCTCCTGTACCACACACACAGCCCATTTATTAGTCGCCAATACCACTACCTGTTGATTGCACGGTCTTTGCTTGTTCCCTAGGGAGAGCACCATTATGATAAGGCTGGGCAGGAGCTTTGCGCATGCAGCGGGTCTGAAGAAGTACCCTCCTGCTGCAGTGGCTGCAGTCCCTGTGCAGAACCTGCAGTGGAAGTACCCGAGACGGCACCCGATTAAGATGAATGAGCCGCTTTCCCAAGTCATTTCCTACAAAGTTCCCAATCGCCCGCTCACTCCGCTCTACCAAGTGCCTGTGCAGGCGCAATATGCTCTGTTCCCGCCCTTTGAGCCCCCAGAAAACGCCAAAATCGCTTCTATCGCAATCATCGGTCCCCCCAACGCCGGCAAGTCCAGACTCGTCAACGCCCTCCTCGGCTCCAAAGTGGCAATAGTGTCCCGCAAAATCAACTCCACCCAAAAGAGCGTCTTCGCCATCAAAACAGTGGGCGACACCCAACTCGTGCTGAAGGACACTCCCGGCTGCATCAGCACTCACGGCGACCGGACAAGCCGCCTATCAACGATCGGCTGGGAGATACTGAAAGAGACGGAGAAGACGTTGTTCGTGGTGGATGCAGTGAAGCGACTACAGAAGGATGTATGCACTGCAGCTGCTCGGTTACAGCAGTTACTGGAGGACAGGGGAGTGAGAGATGAGGTGAAAGAGGCTCAAGTAGTCGGGGAAACGGAGGAACAGACTGAAGCCAGGGCGAGCATCCGCAGGCCGCAGATCCCTGCTGCGTTGGTGGTCAATAAGTGTGACTTGGTGCAGGACCGCAGGAGGGTGAAGTGGCTGGTGAACGAGTTGAGGGAGTACGCCAACTTCGAGACGATTTTCTACACATCTGCAAGTGAGAACTACGGTTTGGACAAGGTGTTGGACTATGTCAAGGAAGCGGCAGTGGTCGGGCAGTGGCAGTACCACCCAGGCCAAAGGACGAATTTGGCGGATATTGAGTATGTGGAGGAGATACTCAGAGAGTACCTACTGGACCGATACCATGACGAACTGCCCTACTCCATAGTCACCAGAACAGTGGGGTGGACTCCCTACTTGGACGGAACGTTGCGAATCGACCAAGACTTATACGTGAAATCCGATGCTCAAAAGGCAATTCTGCTGGGCAAAGAAGGGCGCGGAATCGAGCGGCTCCAAGTCGAAGTCCAGCACCAGCTTTCCCAGGCCTACAACCGCCCCATCCAATTCAACCCCAAGATCAAGCTTGCAGATGGAGGCCTGGCACAGGCAGTCAAGCGCGGAGAAGACATCTCCGAATTCAAGCACTACCAACCAGTCCCCCGACTCGAACTAGACCCTAGCAACCCCGCCAAGCGGATTAAGCAGTAACCAGGCTATAGCAGTACTTAAATGACTTCCTTCAACTGGGATCTGGAGGCGTTGATCCGACTGTGCAACTCGCAGGCTTTGGAGTACTTGGCGGAGGGACAGCAGACTGAGGCCTTGGCACTGCTGCGGAAGGCGGAAAGCTACTTCGACCACCCGACTGCAAGGACGTGTGAGGGCACTGTTAAAGAGGAGTTGCTGGGCATAACGATGACTAATCTGGGCGGGTACTACCGGCAGCTGGAGAAGCACAAGGTCGCCTTGCACTACCTGACCCAGGGCTTAGCACATCACCAGAGTGCGAAAAGCAATGTGAAGGAAACCGCCAGGACTCATATTGGACTTTGTGCAGTGTACTCGGCTATCGACCAGCATGCCACTGCCCTGACCCACGTCCAGGCAGCCCTCGACTTGCTAGAGACTAGAGCGGAGTTCCCCTTGGAGCGAGCTACTGCGCACCACAATAAAGCCACTGAACTGGAACACTTGGGGAAGCTGCAGGACAGCATGGACGCCTATGCTGCTGGGCTGGAAGTAGCAAGTGTTCACTTCCCAGGACAGCCACTGCACATCGCTCTCAAAAAAGGCCATAATAACGTCAGGCGAAGATACGAACTTTGGGCTGAAATGGCCAACCAGCGACAAAAAACACGACTGAGCAGGCGAGTGCCCACTCACTACTCAGGAACTCGAGCCCTCAGTGGGTCTCGGCAAGTCAAATTGCCGCATTTGGCGCTTTCTCAGCTACGCACTGCGTCTACTAGCCGCAGACATGAAGATTCGCTGTCACTGAGGATGTGATTAATTGATTTAGTTGCTGAAATGTCTGCGCAGTTGTGCTTTTTAGGTAATAAATGGAAAAGTTGGAAGAATTATGTGAAATTCGGAAAAATTTCGAAAGTTTTATGCCGTTTTTTTAAAGAAAATTCGAAAGCAATTCGACTGATTTCCCTCAATTCAGGCCTAAAATGCTTTTTTCATGCTAACTTTAACTAGGCTCACAGGGAACCACCTCCTCCACCTCCCCCGTCTCCACATCCACCACTCTTAGGCAGACATCACTGCAAACCAAGTAGACCTTCCTCAGCTGTACCACAGGTCTGCAAGAGCTCCACACATACGAGGACTGCGGACGCTTCTTTGTGACAATTTCCGCAGTTTCAGGACTCCACTGCGTCACTGTGTCTCTGGAAATGACTACTAACCTGTCCGAATCGCTGAGAGTGGTGCAGCCGAAATAGCCGGAAACGTCCTCTGGGAGTCGAATTGATACAGGCCGCATTAGGTTTAAAGTGGGACTGTAGGTCTCTATAGCTCCGTTGGAACCCATACCCCCACAGAGGTATATCAGACGTCTGTGAAGGCAGGGGTTGAAGGCGGATCTGTTGGAAGTCATGTCAGCGATTCCCTCCCACTGCCCTGTTTCCAAGGCGAAGCGTTCACAGGCCTGCAGCTGAACGCCCTCATCATCCTGTACGCTTTCTCCGCCGAATATGAAGACAAACGGCCAATAGGACTCGAAAAAGACTCCGTGGGAGTGTCTGGCCACTTTCATCTTTGCAAGCTGAGCGACTTCTCCCCTGTCTACCAGGTATACATCCGCGGAAATGTCGTAGGAAGGGAGCAGCCCGCCACATAGGAACAACTGCGTTTCTGATACGAAAGTAGCACTGTAGTTGCTGCCTAGGGGCAGGTCGAGAGGCAGGGGCGGGTCTGCGGACAGCAGAAAGACGAGGTGGCTGGCGGAGATAGCAATGGGCGGCTGGGCGCTGAGCAAAGGCGGAGGAGTGTTGAAGTCACTAAAGCTGTAGGCCAGAAACGAGGATAAAATGCGCTGGGGAATAGGCTGGAAACCATACTCAAACAGCTGCAAAGAGTCTCTATTCTGCTCCCCGAAGTACAGCATTTCCGCCAACTTCCACTCCCACTGCACTTCTTCCTCGTATATCTTCCCCTCGAACTCCTGCACTGCCTGCGCTATCTCCCTGTCCAGCTGTCCAGCTGCCTCCACTACGGCTTCGACCAGTCCTGCAGTCTCTCGTTGCACGAGATTTATCACTTCTGATGCGACTTTGTGGATTTCTTGCACACAAGATTCGCATCTTTCAGTGTTTCTCCTGAGTTCCGCTATCAACTCTCTCTTGTTTTCCATACGTTTGCGCAGGCGGTCATAGTAGCCTGGGATTGCATGATAGGGCAGAGCCACTATAGGGTAGGAGGGGTGGGTTTGGCTCTGGAAGTCGGCGCAATGGGCTTCGAAGTGCTTGGCGCAGAGCAGTAGCGGCTCAGATTGGCACAAGCAGTAGTAAATCGCCGGCTCTGGGCAATTTGTGCAGGGAGCGGTGCTGCTTTGGGCCATTTCTGCTCCTACAGACTTGGGAAAGCAGAGGGAAGGGAGAAAAGCACTATGCCTTGCTAGGTGTTAGGGAAGTGCCCTGGGCTGGGTGGGCTGCGACCATATTGTCAGACAAAAGAAGTGTCGCCAGTTGTTGAAAGAGCACTTTGGCAGTCCTTTCTGCGGCCCTATCGAAGCCCGTTACTGCCAACTGCTCGCCCAATTGCTGACTTCACGAGGAATGCAATCGAATTGAAATTGGCTTTTCCTAATGTGCAGGTGACTTCTTGCTTTATTGGTCTTCGCTTCCTACGACCTACTCCTGTTCCTTTGGTTTTTCGCCCTATATGAACTCTGCTTGGTCTAAAAACCTCAAATGCACCATGCGTTACACCTTAATATAATGAAATTGAAGCAAGAATATAGACAGCCATATCTATCCCCAACAGAGCCGCCACGTCCCAGCGGCGACCTTTCATCCCTGATGTTCACTCAGTCGGGCAAGCGCCAGCGTTCCCACAACGTCAGAGTGCAAATGACAAGATTTGTGCAGAAAGCTATCCGCACCGGGAAGGCTCAGTACGATACTGAGTGGTGGCGTTCCTGTGAGGAGGAACTGATGAAGAGAGTTCAGCTGGAGCATATGGTGAAGTCGGAAATGAGGACTCGGAGAGAGAGCAAAAGAGTGCTAAGCGGCTGGGACGGGTTCTCCCTGCCCTACTTTCAGTGGTTTTACAGCTCGGAAAGAGTCCAGCAGCTGCTCAAACGTCTAATCCTCGATATATACAGCAACCCCTGGACTCCAATCCAGCTCTGTCACCGCTTTAAGACGAAGTGCTGCAAGTCCAGCTCGCACACTCCCAACTGCTCCAATACCTGGCGGAAGTTTCTCGGCTTCCTATACCACAATTTCGCTGAGGAAGTGGAAAAGGCGGCTACTCGGACTGTGACGCAGCACAAGGACGAAGAGGGTTTGACGGTTAGTACGATGTTGGAGTTAGATATCAATGAGTCTGACCTAGGTAGCTTTAACCTGCTAGTGGCGTAAATAGGGCTGGAGGGGCATAGGCAGAGCTCAGTGCTGAGACTGGGGCATAGGCCTAGAATACTGCACATAACGATAGGAGGGCACAGAGTTTTTCGAGCCTTTAGAGTCCATTTAACCATAAGTCCAGCTGTTACTGCATAACCAGTCCTAACGTCTCCAGTCCTTTTCGAGTATAATTCATTAGTCGCCTGGGCTAGTGGTCAGCTTTTTCCCTCTTTCGCCCTGTGAAGTGGGCACCAGGTCAGTACTGCAGCCTTATAATTAATAACTGGATGAAAAAGAAGCCGAGTCAATCCCCCCACACTCCCACCAGCAGCGACGTGACCCGCAGTCCTTCCGTCCAGCCGCCCAAGTCCTCCAGCTCCGACAACATCAAGGTCGTCTGCCGTTTCCGTCCCATGAACATGCGAGAACTAGTACTCCCCACCTAGGAAATGGACTGCCAGTCTCCAATGACTTGCACTCCAGTGTCCGACGCAGTTGTCAAAGTCGGCAACTTCGACACTGAGTTTCACTTCGACAAAATCTTCATGCCTGATGCTCCGCAGGAGTCAGTTTTCGAGTTCGTGGGGAAGCCCATAGCGGAGGACGTGATGGCTGGGTACAACGGCACTGTCCTGGCGTATGGACAGACTGGGTCAGGGAAGACGTTCACTATGATGGGTGCGGATGATGATGACAGTAGAGGGTTGATTCCTAGGGCTGCGCATCACATTTTTGAGACGATTCTGAATTCGGACCCGGAAGTCGTGTATACGATTACCTGCTCGATGCTGGAAATCTATAAAGAAACGCTGAGAGATTTGCTTGATCCGTCAGACATCAAACTGAGTCTCAAGGGGGATGTGGATGGAGTTCGTATTGATGGCCTGTCTGAGGACTATATTGGCGACGAAGACGAATTACTCGAAAAATTAGCCTTTGGAGGGGCGAATCGAACAGTCGCAGCGACTAAAATGAACAGCAAGTCTTCCCGTTCGCATGAACTTTTCATCCTCAAAGTCGGCCAAAAGCTGCCAGACGGCATGGAGAAAACAGGCATTTTGAACCTGGTGGACTTAGCAGGCAGTGAGAAAATCAACATGTCCGGAGTCACTGGGAACAAACTGGAAGAAGCGAAGAAGATCAACCTGTCCCTTTCCATGCTGGGGAATGTCATTCACAGTCTGTCCTCTGGAGCCAGCCATATCCCCTACAGAGACTCCAAATTGACGAGAATACTGCAGGAAAGCCTGGGAGGGAACTTTAAAACCTGCTTGGTGGTCACTGCTTCGCCCCACGTGCGGAACTTGGAAGAGAGTCTGTCCACTCTCAAATTCGCGCAAAGGGCCAAAACGATAAAAAATCGAGCAGTTCTGAACGTCAAGGAAACCCCCGAAGTGGTAATCGCGAGACTAAAAAAGCAGCTCGAAGAGGCCTACTCCTACATCGAAGTCCTCAAGAAAAGCCTAATGACCCGAGTTGAAGTAATTCAAGGAGCTGATGTGGGTCAGGGCGGGGAAGAGGAAGAGGCGCGGGAGCAGGAACTGCCAGTCCTCGGCCATCCTGCTATGGCGGAAACTAAGGACGAGTGGACTTGTCCGATACCGAAGGACGACTGCGAAGGCTCTCTGCACTCATTTAAAGGCACACCAGAGGGCACGCCAGAGGGCATTAAGAACTTCGAAATGGAGAAGAAGTGGGAAGAACTGATAAGTCAGCACGAGAAAGACTTGGACCACGTGCGGAACTCCAACCTGCGTCTGAATGACGAACTCGCAGACTTGAAGCGCAGACTGAAAATAGCCAAAGCGCAGAAGATAAACGCAGAGCGGCAAATGATGGAAATGGCAGGGAAGTTTAAGCACCTTAGTGACAAGCAAGTCTACCTCGTCGAAGACTTGCAGAAAGACGACCGGATCCAGCATCTAGTGAAAGAGGCGGAAACGCTCAAGCGGCTTCTGAAGGACTGCCAGATCCGGCCTCATACCGGAGAACAAGTCGCAATCCTTGAATTCGAGGAAGATTTCAGCATGGTGAGAGCCACACAGATCTCAGACGCTTCCTCGGAGTCAGAAAGTTCGAGTCGAGTTGTGCATGCGCTGCCTGTGGACATGGAAGGAGTCACCACTCTTACGCAGACTTCGGAGCTGTGGGACTACCCGAAGCCTTCGGATATGTTCACACTGAGGAACCAGATTCTGCAGTAGGGACTATGTAGGGCGGAGTTCATTAACTTCAAGTTGGCCAGGAGACTGGAGGCGAAGAACTGGACTGTCAATGCACTCACACACAAAAACACGCTTTTGAACACTCGGCTGTCTGTAGTGAAGGAGCAGTTCCGAGCCATTCAGACTCTATTCGAACACGTTCTGCGCTCTTACAAAAGCCTGTCGAAGCACTACAAAGGACACATACTTCCATCAGACGAGCACGGCCGACTACCCCACGTCCGCAAGCAAATCAACCCCAAAGACATCACCCGAGTCGCCAGCAGGCGAGCCTCTATAATGGCCTTCCGTCTGCAAGCCTTCCAGCTCAAATCCAGCAACCTAAAAACCAGCTTCGGAGGAGACACTCGCCAGCCCAGTCAAGCGCCCTCCCTGACTGATGAAGGCGGCACCAGGGAAGTGTTCAGTGCGAAGGCTATTGACAAGTTGCTGGGCGCGATTAAGTCCGGGGACGAGGACGACGCAGAGCTGATTCAGAAGCGATGTGAGGAAATGGAGATATGCATCAGTGATATTCAGACTCACATATACGCGAGTCACAAGTCGGAAATGAACCGCTGGGGGCAGTTCCTAGGCCACCTTCAAGATAACTATGAGAAGGAACTGACAAAACGGCAGGAGGACATTCGCCAGCTGAACTGCGCGCTGTCCACCTGGGTGCGGAAGTTCCTAGACCTGCAGGGAATGCTACTGCCGCAAGACTATGGGAAGTGCGGGCCGAAGGGGGAGGATGTACTGCGGATCTTGGAAAGAACTCAGTTACTAGCAGCGGAGTCGATGAGAGACATGGAGCGCTTTTCGGGAGGAAGCGTGACTGGGAGGACTTCACTGGAGCGGCATGAGGGAGACTACGGGGAGGAGGTGATAGAGTTAGGGGAAGAGGATTAAGGTGCTAGAAGTAGGAGGAAATGGGCGAAACTGAGCGGGTGGAGAGGTGGGAACGGGCTATTTGGATGCCCGCTTCTTGCATGTCAGTTGTCACTTTGGTGAGATTTGTCACTGCGGCATGCACACAAATCCGATGACACTTGCAACTCCCCTCGAAGTCCCTCCAACTTCCCTCCGAATTCACAGCCCATTTCTCCAATTCCACTACGTTTTTATCGGGAAAACACGTGGAAATACACGAAAACAACTGTTTGCGGATATCTCTCCTTTGCTTGACCATTTCCATCTTGATCAGGTTGTGTCTGAGCACACAGTCCTTCAGCCCCAAGCCGTCACAAAGTCTCTCCTCCTCTCGATGTCTCCACCCTAAGGCTTCGTAGGTGGCTAAAGTCTGCTGAAGCTCTTCTGCTTGTGCCTTTAGCGTGCCTAGCAGGTCTGCTTTATGCCCTTCCCAATTCATTATGATTTAAATGCAGGCCGTGAAGAAGAGAGTGAGGGCCGCAATGCTGGGCAAGAGGCAAGAAGTGTACGAAGCACTGATGAAGAGGCCCGAAGAGTACTATAATCAGCTGGAAACGAGGACTTTGCAGGCAATATTGGCCCTACTGCCGCCAAAGCCTACATCAGAAGTGGTGATTTCCGGGTTCTACCCAATAAACAGCGAAATCGACTGCGCCTTTCTGCTCAAACGCCTAATATCGCTGGGCTACAGAGCCGCTTTACCAGTGGTAACAGGCCGCCAACAGCCTCTTTTGTTCCGAATATGGAATGGGGAAGACTCCAATCTAGTAGAAGCCGAATTCCACACTAAAATCCCACATCCCAGCTGTGCAGAGTGCGACCCTGATGTCCTTTTGGTGCCTTTCCTGTCCTTTGCTTCCAACCAAATGAGACTTGGGTATGGAGGCGGCTACTACGACCGCACTCTCACAAGTCTGAGGGCTAGGAAGCAGGTTTGCGCTATAGGTCTGGGCTTCGCTGCGCAGTACCTGGAGGAGACGCCTTTCAGTGCTTCGGACCAGCCGGTGGATGCGGTAGTGACTGAGGAGGGGGAATGGACTCTGCCTCGGTCGTAGGTAAAAAGCGCTTAGAAGGGTGAATCGAACACCTGAGGCTCTCGTCTCCCTAGGATTTGAAGTCCTAGCCAGACACCAGTCTGATTCATCCAAGCGTTTTCCCAGGCTTCTAGCCGCTATAAATGGAAAAGAGGGACCTGACCAGCTACATCTCCATGGCCAAGCGCAACAAGGACACGGCCGACCCAGGGGTCATTAGCGACGAAATGATCCGTGACTATGTCCGCCGGCATAACGAAGAACATCGCATCTTTGGCATGGACCATGTCCCTCTCAATCAAATTAGGGAGTTACGTCTGTCCTACCAGAACATCATCGTAATCCAGAACCTGGACCACCTAAACGACCTGCGCACTCTCTACCTGGACAACAACATCATCGAGCACATCGAAGGCCTGGAGAACCTCGTGATGCTGGAGTGGCTCGACCTGTCCTTCAACTCCATCACTGTGGTGGAAGGCCTGGACACGCTCACTCAACTCACTGATTTGAGTCTTTACAGCAACAAACTCAAGGAAATTGAGAGCGGACTGGACAACTGCAAACTGCTAAATGTGCTGTCCATCGGCTGCAACAAAGTAGTGACTTTCGACCCTACGATCAAGTATCTGGGCCAATTCGAGAACCTGCAAGTGATCAACCTGGCCGGAAACGAAGTGTGCAGAAACCCAGACTACATGTCCCACGTCATCGCTCACTTAGACAAACTGAAGTACCTGGACTACCGCATCATCACTGAGGACGAGCGGCAAAAGGCCCTCGCCGAGCACAGCGACGAAATCAAGGAAAAGGACCGACTGCGCGCCAAAGGCGAAGAAGAGCAAAAGCGCGAAGAGGACGAGGAAGAAGCGAGAATGCTGGAAAAGGCAAACATCCAAAGGACGCAGAATATCAAGGAACAGTTAAAAGAAGCCGCTGCCTCTGAGAGAGACGGCCATTTGTCCTGGCTGCCAGGAGAGCCGGAGAAATTCGACGACTACTTGGAGTCGGTTTTCGAACTCACAGCTGCTTTTCAGAAAGACATTTTCACAAAGAATAATGAGAGACAGAGGAAGTCGGCGGCTTTTTCCAGGACTACGGAGGCCAGGGAAAAGGAATTGGAACAGCACGCACTGGAGCAGATAGAAGGGCTGAATAAGGACAGGAAACTCGTGTTCAGACGACTGGAGGAGGAAAGCGAAGACTTGCCGACTGAGGAAATGGAGGAACAGCTGATTGAGCTGAAAAAGCAAATAATGGCTTTGGAGGAAACGCTAATGGACGAAGAACTGCAGTACTTCGATAGTGCCAACAGCGCCTTCGCCACCTGCTCCGCCCAGCTCCAAGCCATCAAGACCGAAATCAGCATCAAAGCCGAGGACTACAGCAAGGACCAAAAGAAACTCCTCGCAGAGTACCTGACCTGGACAAACGCAGAACTGCTGAAGAACCTAAACAAGTACCACGGCGAAAACGCCAACTTGGAGCAGTTTTCCAAGGAACTGAGTGACTTGCTGAAAGACAAAGAAACCGCTTTAGGCTTTGTGTCGCAAATAGATGAGACACACGGAGGACTTTTCAGTGACATTGTGAGGTGTAGATAGGAAGCGGATATCAAGGCCAGGTATGAAAAGGACTTCGTCGAGTACACTCAGGCCTTCAGGGCGCAACAGCTGAGTCGCAACCGCACGCACGTTCGGGAAATCATCGAGCTGTCGTCCTCCATGATCGAGGAAGTGAGCGAAAAGCTGAAGAAGTTGCTAAGTGAGGAGGAAAACTAAACTAGGCAGAAATGTCGTCGCTGCAGCAGCTGGAGCAGGCACTGGGCACACTGGGGTGGGGCCGCTACCACACCTACCTATTCTGGGTGTGTGGACTGGTGAGAGACAGGTAGGGCTGGGGGGCGGATATGATGTGGGTCATGCTCGTGGCTGTTGTCATCAATGACGCGGGAGCTGAGTGGGGACTTTCCGACTTTATGGTAAGTTTGTACGCTATGAGTCAGTCTGCAGGCGTCTTCCTAGGATCCTACTTCTGGGGCTACATGTCAGACAAGTACGGCCGCATGTTTTCCTTCAAAAAGACCTTGTTTCTGTGTGGGGTGACAGGCTGCATAGCTGCCTTTTCCTACGATTTCCCCATGCTTTGTGTCCTCGCTTTCATAGTGGGTATAGGAATTGGAGGAGATATCTCTGTGGACGGCACTGTATTCATCGAGTTTTGTCCGAAGGCTGATCGACACATGCTCACTTTGATGAGTTTCGTGTGTGTCTTGGGCTCTATCCTAGTTCCAGCAGTGGCTTTCGTATACACAGTTGCGACGAATAGTGATTATTGGACGTGGCGATACACAATGGTGACTGTATCAGTGCTAAATTTGGTATTTGGTCTGCTGAGGTGGAAATGTATGGAAACTCCGCACTTCTATGTGACGCAAGGAAAGTTGGAAAGCGCAAATGCAATTCTTCGAAGGCTTTCGGACATCAATAAAAAGCCTTTAGCACTAATTCCGGTGGAGGAAGATACCACTACTTTGATGCATGAATATCTCAGCGACACTGGAAATATCGGCGTTTCCAGACAATTACAGCGCTTGTTTAAGTCTAAAGTGAGAAATACAACTTTGTGGTTCATGATGGTAGGAACTAAGCAGATTTGGTTTTTTACGGCATTCACGTTTAGTGGCTTTGGAGTGTTTATGCCTGAGTTTCTGAAGAAAGCAGGGGGCAGTGAACATTCCAGCAATGCAGACGTGTATGCTGCTATGACTCTCCAGCAACTTGTAGGAGTGGTGTCTGTATTGGGAGCTACATTGGCTGTGAGGTCCAGACTGGGACGCAAGTGGTCGCAGGCGCTGTCCTTGATAGCAGGCAGTGTGTTCATGTTCATCTTCCTAGTGCCGTTTGCATACTGGGCGGTGCTACTCTGCAGCACGCTGTTCTACTTCTTCAGCTTGATGGCTTATTCAGTGCAGTACGCCTACACACCTGAAAGCTTCCCTGCAGATATCCGCAACACAGGAGTGGGCCTGTGCAGCGCTTCCAACCGTCTGGCCTCTGTGATCTCCCCGCTAATAGCCGGCGGACTGCTAGAAACGCAGTACGGCACAATAGCTGCAGTCGTAGTTTACTCCGGCAGTCTATTCCTCGCTGGAGCTTGTGGCTGCATGACGAAAGAAACCAAGGGCGCTAACATCGAAGCCGAAGCAGAGACACTAACCCGAGAAAGTGAAAGTAGTCAAAACATAATATGAGCAGTGCGAGGAAGGAGCGAGCTGCTTTGATGGAAAAGCGTAAGGCGGAAGAGCGCAAATCCAAGCCGCCCACTGCAGTTTCCCGCACCAAAACTGCCTCTTCGGCCACTTCGGTGTCGTCCTCTGGCAGGCCCAAGCAGCCCATTCTGTACTCGGCCTCGGGCATGGCGGGCACTGGACTGTGGTGTCAGCCCACTGATAGCTCCCTGCCTGCTATCGAGGAACGCGACCCCAGTCCTCCCAAACCCGTCACCACCGAACTCACAGTCGACCTCGAGCAAAGAGTGAACAAAGAGCTGATTTCCACTTTAGAGCGCAAAGCCACCAAACTAGCCGCCCAGCTCGACAAGGAAATCCTGTCCAAGCGAGAGCTAGAAGTGCGCATCCAGACTCTCGAGCGCACTATCGCCCACTACAAATCCATGAGCGAAGAAGCACTTTCCCAGGCCCAACAGCATGCAGGCAAGACTTCTGCACTTGAAGAAGAAATGGACCAACATGCACTCTACCGCAACTACGCAACTACTCAGATTGAAACCCTCAATAAGGAACTGGAGAATGAGAGAAGTCGGGCTGAGGCGTATTATCAGATGTATGAGGAGTTGACGAAGAGGCATGAAGAGGAGTTGGCGGAGTATGCAGAGGAGGTGGAGGCGCTGAAGCAGAGAGTAGAAGTGGAGCAGGAGGGAAAGGGCGCTTTGGCTGCGGAGTTGGAGGAAACGAGAGCGGCTTTGGAGCAGTTTGAAGCGGAAAGGAGGACGCTGGGGATGAAACTCACAGAGGAAGTCGCGTCTGCGCAGACGTTGGAGGAACGAGCGAAGTCGAAGTCGTCGAAAATGAACATTTTGATAGGGGAAAACCACGCGCTATCCCAGCGGGTGAAAGAGTTGGAAGAAGGCAAGAAAAAAGCATTGGAATCCATCAAAAAGCGCGAAGAAGAGACCAAAGAAGTCAAGGCAGTCGTAGAATCCCTCACCAAGCGGCTAAAATCCGAATCCGACCTGAGAAAGCACCAAAGCGATTTAGTGGCTCAGCGGGATTACCGTATGAAGCTGGTGCAGGACAGGTATGAAAAGGTGCAACTCGACATTGAGGACTTGATCAAGGAAAACGAAAGACTGAAGGACGCGCTGGAGCGGAGGACTAAAAGTCCTGTGCGAGTGCAGCCCAGGGAAACAGAGTTGCTAGTGCCAGTCAAGACCAACCCTAGACTAGCAATGTAGGCTCAGGAAGCACTCGCTAGTAGTGGGAAGTATGGGGAGTAACACCTGTGGGTCTAGACCTGGTTTAGCCTAAGTGATTAGCCCCATAGGGACAAATCTGGCTTGCTCCCTGCTTGGCAAATTTCTCCCAGGACCTGCCGAACTTGAGCCACTTCAAAGCCCTCTTCGCAGGCGTTTTTCAGGACATTTATGTATTTGAGAGAGAACTCGTCCATAGGCTGGCATAGGTCCTGAAAGGCGCCAATAGCGGCTCTCAAGCAGTCGAAGTCAGTCACTGGCAGCTGCTCTTCTATCAGTCTTTCTGGAAAAGCTGGACTGAGGGCTGAAGTCAAGGAGGTGAAAATAGACGTCACCGCCAGTCTGGAGTCGATTTCCTGTATGAGCAGATTCGCATTATCCACACTTGGGTCGACCAGGTACTTGTAGGAGAGGAACTGGTACTTCGAGTCGTAGGCAGACCAGCCCTGCGCCGTAAGTCCTGGATCTACGAAGAAACTGGAGCCTGGAGACTTGACGAAGCCGAGAAAAGCGCCTACGGGCATATCCGTCACACTCATATCTCCGTATTCCATTACATGGCTTTCATTGGTCAGGGCAGCTACCGCGGTGTATAATTGCCCCATCGTCAGAGTGCTCAAATTGCTGTTTGCGACAATGTCCATCCAGTGCACAGAAAACATATCTCCCAGAGGAGTGTACATATTCACTCCATCGACATATGCATCTGGAGGGCAGAAAATGCCCCAGGACGGTTCTGTATCGTTAGCAGCTGTTATCGCATATATACCGATATCACTAGGCAATAAACCGTCAAACATTGACCCGCCGTAGCACGCTTCCAGGAAAATCACCAACTTCCCATACATTCCCTTCGCATGCATTTCCTCTAAAGCCGCCATGAATTCATCAGCGAATAGGAGTTCGTCGGGGAAGGCGATCAGCCCTGGAGCTCCATGGTCCACGTAATACAGGAAGACGGTGTCGTTGGGACCACTTTGCAGCACTCTCCCAGTGCCGATGTTGCTGACCCAGGTTTCGTTCCCTGTCAAAACAGCTAAAAAGTTCGTGACATTGTTGTCTGTCCCGTTGTAGTCTACCCGACAGCCAGGAAACACATCAGGTGGGTTAGTGCCAGGACTATTGTAGATGTGTCCAGGGAAGGGGTTGAGGCTATTATAAGCAACGTCGTTAGCTGATAAGACGATTATGTGGTCCTGTGGAAGTCCTTGGCCTATCAGCAACTGGTACGCATGACACATGTCCGCCTGATGTCTGTAATTCCAGTAGTCGTTCGAGCCTGCAACCAGCACGGCCCACTGACTGGCATGTGCCAGGGCGAGACTTAGACACGCTAGTAGACACTTCACCATTTATGTTCGCCAAACTGCCAGGGTGGAGACTAAGTAAAGACGGCGCTGCCAGTGGAACTACGGGGAGTGATGACATCGCGAGGTGTGAGGTAGTCCGAAGGACGCAGCGGCTTGAAGGCAGTGCCTCTGCGCTCCTCTTCCAACAGTGCCGTTTCTCGCAGGTCCAGCGCCTTTTCAAACTGCTGGAGCGAGACCTTGCGCTCCCTCAGCATTGCCTCGGAGTGAGTCAGCAGCAACTCTCTCGACTTCAGTGCTCGGGTCCTTTCCTCCATTTCCCTTGTGGCGGCTTTCAGTTTCCTCATAGCTGCTGCGATTTCCTGTCCCTCTGCCTTCAAATGCGCCTTGCCTTCCGCCAGCTCCACCCTTTGTTGTTCGATTTCCACCTGCAGTTCGTCTAGCATCACAGCGCTGTTTTCGATGCACTCCTTGTCCTCCATCACAGAGCCTTTCCACGCCTGCAACTCCGCCTCTCGGGTCACCAGCCACTCCGCGTAGTCTTCTAATCGCTGGGCTTGGCTGCCGATGTCTTCCCTCAGCATAGCAACCTGCTCATCTGATAGCCCTGATCGATTTGGAGTCTTGGCCCTGGCTTCGATGAGAGCGGCTTTTTCCAGCTGGAGACAGTGCTGCTCCTCAGAAAGACTGGCAGCCAGGGCGTTCAGCACTCTGTCTCGCTGAATCAGTTCCTTTTCCTTGATGTGCAGGTGCTCCATCGCCTCAGTCGTCCGCAGTCGCAAGTCTTCTTTCAGCTTCGCTGCAGCTTCAAAGGAAGTGGCTTCTCCCTGCGTCTTTTTCTCCAACTCTGTCTCTAGATTCAGTATCTGTTTCCTCATTTCCGTCAGTTGGAGTTCGGAATTGGTCCTTTGGTCCAGCATTTCTCGCTGAGCGTCCCTCAACTGGCCTTCTTTCCTTGCGATTTCGCCCTCTTTGCTACGCACCAAGTCCTCTCTCGCCCTCAACTTCCGCTCCTGCCGATCCTTTATATCCGTCAGCTCTGCCAGTTTTTCCTCCACCATAGCAAGCTGCTTCGAGGCGGTCTCCTGGTCTTGCAAGATTTGTGCTTCTGAGGCTGCTAAAGTCTGCTTTTGTTCGTTGAAAAGGCGAATTTGGCTGCTATATTGGCTTTGGTCTTCTTTCAATTTCCTGATTTCCTCCTGCACAAATCGCTCTCTGGCCCTAATTTCATCATGTGCAAGTCTGAGTCCATGACTCGCCTCAGCTGAAAGTTGACTCTGCAGGTCTTTTTCCAAGGGAAAGAACTCACTTCTGTTTTCCGATTCCTCGACTTCGTACAACTGGCCTGTGGCTTCTTTTCTCACTGCCACTAGGCGACTTCTGTACAGCTCCACTTCTCTTAATTTGGAGTCGAGCAGCTGCTGCTTGAGTTCCACCCGTCTGGATATCCTTTCCAACTCGGTTTCCTTGCCCAGTAGCATCGCTTCTCGATGTTGGGTTTGGTTGGCTGCAGTGGCCAAGCCTTCTTTGACGACTGTGAGTAGTTGTTCCTCTGACTGTAAGGCAGAGAAAAGGGGCAAAGTGGGTAGAGCGGAGCGGACGGTCTGGTAGAGCCGCGCTACAGCTTGGCTTCTGCGCTCTGTGGAGAGACCTTTGGATTCGAAGGAGTCTTGGCGAGGCAGTGGCAGATCGGGCGGGAGAGAGGGGATGTAAGAGCGAGATGGTCGGTGGAAGGACATTTGAATTATGGGACTACTGTTAAGCAGAAGGTCAGAGAGTGGGTAATTTATGCTAACTGGAGGGGAAGGATGTTGGCGAATTCTGTGATATTCTCAGATATGTCCTGAAAGCGATACTGACATGCAGTTGCTACACAGCCAAACTGACTGCAAGAGAGACTAAAGCAGGCTAGCTTAGCAGCTACTTGGTCCGCTTCCACTGCCCTCTTTCCTGTCCTTCAGTAGCAGTCACTCCCTCCTCGTCCAAGTCCAGATTCCGCCCTTCTTCCATGTACCCGCCTCTCTCTATCGCCCGTGTCAACTTCTGCGTTTCCTCAACCACCACAGCCAAGTCTTGCTCTTCCCCTGTCTCTTCACTACCTTGATCCCACATTGCTCCTGACTGCACCTCTCCTTGATGGTCCTTGCGGCAGTAAACAATTGCAGTCACTAGATAATGGTCCAAACGAGTAGCACACTTCATAAGCAGTTTGGCGAATTTGTAGATGCCTTGGCGGGTGGTGGGCGTTTTAGTAGTGTCGCTAAAGGCTTGGAGGAGGATAAGACTGCTTTGGTTGATGAAGTGTTTGTAAGTGATTTGGGTGCGGAAATGAAGAGCGCATTCAGGGTAAATGTCCACTGGGAACAGATGACGACGCAGGTCTTCAAACAGTAACTGGTCCTCTTCTCTCTCAATGAGTTTGCTTCCTTCTAATGGCATCGTTTCCAAGTCCAAACAGCCGTCTTCTCCGCTGTCCGGCAGAATACTCAGCTTCTTCGTCTTTTGAGTGTACAACTTCAATTGCCGATCAGCATCAATCGGATTGAGAAAGTCTTCGTTCTGCACCACTAATTCCAAATCTCTGCCTTCGTACCAGTGAGCACGGGCTGTGGGTTCGCTGGGCGGAGGCCCCTCTCCTTCCTTTAACTCTTCCTCTGTGAGTTCAGGTAGCATTGTCGCTTCATCATCTTCTGTATGAGTGTCTCTGATGAATATACTTTGCTCTTCTTCTGGTACAAATCCTAGCTCTTGAGTAAGGTCGGTTATGGACTTCGTTAGGTACCTCGATTGTCTCAGTTTTGTGGATAAGAGGCCTAATTTGGATACATCCAGTTTCGCTATCAACAACAAATTCTCATTTTTCCTCAAAGGAGATTTCTTAATCGTAAAGAAAAGCCTTCGAATCACTTCACAGAAAGCAAATAACCGCTTTTCCCAGGAAGTATTGGCAATTACCGACACAGCTAGCAACAGCACAGTATGCGATATGGACTCCAACTGGTCCCCAGGCAGTACACACTCTATCATATCACACAGCAAATGCAGACTGTGACAGATGGAAATGTTAGTGTGCACACGTTGAATTTTCTTGCGAATGAGTTTGAGGCCTGATCCTACATAGCGGGTAAGGTGCACTGCGAAGAGGGTAGGTAGGATTATATGATGCCGCGTTAGTACTAGTGACCACAGTATGCACCTCTCTATGAGTAGGAACTTTTCCTTCATGTCCAGACCAAAACGCAATAGTTTCCTTTTATGGTTGTCGCGGTTTATTTCGTCGTCCGAAAAAGGGTATCTGATCATTTCGAGATTCTTTTGAATGACACATAAGAAGTCGCCACTTGCATACCCAGCTTCAGGGAAGAGGAGACAGCGAATTCCACGATTTGTGATGATAGAAGCCAAGTAGGGCTGGCAGCAGCAAAGCCGAGCTAAGTTATCCAAAAGCCGCAATTTAGGTGCCTCTTTGTTATAGTCCAGTTCACTCATTTCCTCTTTCATGTAAGCCATTAGGTGCACGCGAGCGAGAGCTGTGATGTTGATTTCGTGCTCAAAGAGCCAGGTCATTTCCATGTGGACGGAAATCGGCAGGGTCTCTAGGAACTCAGACAGCTCCTCTTCCCGCTGCATTTCCCCGAACAAACTGGTCAGTTTACTCATAATGTCGTTTTTCTGCTTTGTCTTTTCTCTAACCTGTTCCTTATTTTTGCTTTTCAGATAAGCAGCGAACTGCGGGTCGTCATGTTCGTAATCCTGCCCACTTAATTCGCTAATTTCACGCAAAAGGTCAGAAAGCATTTTCCTCAGTTCATTCTGTTTCCTACTTCCCAGCGCTTTCCCCACAAAGCGATATTCATTGGGGAAGAATTGCTGAATAGTGCGCAGGTGGCAGATTTCTCCATATATGCAAGCAGCTGTATAGGCCCTCAGCTGCTCATTTAGCAGGGGTTGCTCTCTCTTGAATGGATAATCTGGACTATGGAGTTTCTCTTCATATAATTCCTTGCGCTTCAGGACTATTTCAGTCGTGAGTTTGACTATGCAGAGTCGGAGATAGTCGATTAAAGTTGATATCGGAGCCAAATAGAGATTTCCATCGTTGTCAATAGCCTGCAGTTTGACTCCCCTTTGCACTAATTCAGAGAAAAAGACACAGTCAGTAGACACTAAAGCATGTGAATAGATGGGAAGTCCTGCCATAAAGGGGTGTTCACTCATCAATCTGATACCAAAGGGAGCCAAAGAACCCCTCAGTCTATAATAGTACCCTGGCATATAAATCATTTTCCTCAAATTTGAGTCGAATGAGTAAATCCACATCTTCACTGTGAGCAGAAAGGCTTCGAACTTCTCAAAGCTGAGAGTGGAAAAGAACTTGCGCACAGATTTGAGTTGAAAGGCAAATATCAACTGCACAAAGAAGGAATGGAAATCTGCAGTTTCCAGTACTGATTCTGCATCTAGATTAGTAAATGTGCTTTTCAGTTCAGTAAACATAGTGGAGAGCTTACTCTCAATGGAGGGGTCTTTCAGAGAAATCAAGTTCCAGAGACTTTGATTCCACGGAAAGCGCCGATGGAAAAGTATAGGCCGCGGCTGTTTGGCTGCTGCATTAAGTGTGAGGGGACAGAGGGAGTTTGCAAGGGAAAAGGTTTCCTCTAAGTTGCAGAGTAGGGTCTCTACATCCTCCTTACAGTCGCATCTGCTAGGCCAAGTGGTGGGATCATTGAGCATTTCCTGTCTGCGCACAGTTGGGATTTCCTTATCCTTTAGATACAGTAATTTGACGTTAGTGAAATCACCGAAAGCAGCCGCCACCCAAAAGGCTGAATTGGAAAGCGACACGACTTTCTTCCAATACCCCAACATCACCAGTCCTGCAAACACAGCACTTTCAGACTCTGCTAGTTCCCTGATGCAGGCCGAACTCAGACTTTCCAAGCCTCTGTGCACAGTCTTCGCAGCCACCACACTCCACAGCTTCCCAAATCGACGGAACGGCTCTCCATACCGCTCTGTCGCCTTGAGGAAGGGCAGAGCACTCACACTCACAGCCAAGCGCTCCAAACACTCCAGCTGCAGGCTGCTCTGGTTAACGCAATTGGCTATAAGGAAGGCAGACTTCCTCAGGTCCAGTCTTTCCAGAATGCTAATGGCCTGGGAAATGTCGGCTGGCACTTGATGATAGCCGTACTGTCCGAAGTGAGAAACCATTCGCCTGCCAGTGCTCAGCAGTTGTGCTTCCTCTTCATACACACTTGCTAAATCCACCAGTTTCTGCACGGTTTCATAGAGTACAAACGTATCCACTGTGGCTATCTGGCATCCAATAGGTTTCGCTGTCTTGTCAGTTAGATAGGAATACGCGTAGAAGTTTCCGTTACTGGCTTCACTTTCAATATCTGTCAATGCAGACTCACTCACTGATAGGATTTGGTCATAGAAAGAGTATCCAGATAAAAGTGAAAGCCGCTCTCTCGCATTGAGCGGCTCAAGGGAAGGCAAAGAGCGTGGCCTCGAGAAGGTTAGCTGTGCTGCAAATACAATGGACGCAGCTATGTCAGGGACTGCGGACTGAGTTGCAGCAGTAGAATAAACGAGTTGACTTGCATACGCCTCTGTCAACTTATTGTAGTACTTCCTTATCAAACTCACTCGCTTCCTCAGTGGATAGTTCGCTTTGATTTCCTTGAAGACATCAAGACATTTGGCCCACATTTGGCCTCTTTCATAGGCTCGAAGGGCGGAGAGGACATTTTTGGCTAGAAAATAGCTCTTCGCAGCATTCTCAAAATCACTTGCAGCGCAGAAACAGTCCCCTAGTTCATTCCACATCTTCAGTTTGTTATAGATCTTGGCTGCCTCTTTGTACTCTCTAGATGAAAAGAAGCATTGGGCTGCGTATTTGAGCTGCTTTAGGTGTAGGAACACTCGAGCCACTCTCCCAAACTCTTGAATCGCAGCACCCACATTGCTTCTGGCCTCCCTTTTTGCCTCCTCTGTGGAATAGCGATCCTCTAAAACTGCCTCAGCAGCTTGCAGTCCTTTGGAAGACTCATCCGCACTATACAACGCCTCAGCCTTAGTCCTCAGCAACTCGTCCTGTGCATGTGTGAAGCAGATCGCCGCCTGTGCATAGAACTTCATCTTCATCATCTTCACTCCTTGGTTCCTCCACAGCACTTTGCCTTTCTCGCTCTGGACTGTGGAGTGCAAGTCACTGCGTAGGCCACTGTCTTTGGGAACCACATGGGTAACCATGCCTGTAGCTATCATGTAGTCCAGTAGATAGCGGGCGGAGGGGGATTGGTCGTAAATGATGAATTTCTCCTTGGTGCGAGTGATGGCGACATACAGCATTTTGAGTGCGGAGCAGAGAGCTGCATGCTTCACAGCATCGAAGGAGACTAGACACTTGGGTTTCCAGTCGGTAGCGTAGATATCAGCAGCGAGAGTGCCTCTTTCGTCATACAAGACGTCGCGAAGGATTTTCCACTCGTCTTCTCCGACTCCACAGTGGCCAAAGAACTCGAATAATATGACGTCATCGAATTCCAGCCCTTTGGACTCATATATTGTCAGACAAAGGGCTCCTTTCAGTATAGGCGGCAGAGCCTTTCGCGCTGTTTCATCAGGCACTAACACCACTTGTCCGTATCCAAATGTAACCTCGCCTTTGTCGGATCTCTCCGCTGCTACCAGTGCATTCACAATATCTTCCAGACAGGGGTTCATAAGCACAATAGGAGTGGGACCGTCAGAGTCATTACTCACTTCCCTGGCCAGTTTGTCAATAGTCTTTGGGAAGAGCAACTCAATTATCCGGACTACGCAGTTAGCAAGGATCAGTATCTTTTGATGGCTGCGGTAGTTGACTAGGAGCTGCTTGATGCAGGGCTGTTGGAGGGCCAGTCCTTCTTGCGAAGCGAACAGAGTGCCCAGGTCTTTGAAGCGGAAAGTGACGCCCTTGGCAATGGTTTGAGCCGTGTCTCCGGAAAAGAAGAGGTTTTGCTCGGTCACTTTCCCCAACAGCAAGAGTGTAGCGTGAGTCAAGTCCTGCACCTCATCCACCATCATGAAGTGCACAGGTGCGCCTTCGTACCCCGCCATTTCCACTTCCTTCAGTGCATGGGTCACTACATCTTGGAAGTCGTAGGCTGACTTCGCCTCTTTCCACTTCTCATATTGTTGGAAAACAGTCCAGACAGACTCACGTTCTGAAGTACTGAGCAGACTGGTCTTTTTGTGCTGGGTGAGGTAGGCTTCTTTGGGGATGTGGCCACTGGCGTAGGAGTGGGAACTGGCAGCTCCCTTGATTCTACCTGAAATCTCGGCCCACACTAGAGAGGCGGATAGGGACCCTTTGTTGCGAACTATCGGCCAAAATCGCTTTTCGAAGAAATCAAAGTCCACTTCAAAGCTAAGGTTCTCTCCCAGTGCCTCTTCCTTGCTTTCCTCCCCTCCTTTTTCCTCCTCAAAGGCTGTATACGAGGCCTCTTCCTTCTGGAAATCATAGTTATCGTCGATTTCCTCCCGTTCTACTAAATGCGAAATGACCCTGACTCCTCTCAGTTCATTATGAAACCCAGCCTGCACAGCTACCGATGCTCCTGATTCTGTCACCTTGAAAAAGGGGTTTCGCAGACTTGCATCGATAGAAAATACTAAGAGTCGCGTCGTAGAAAACATGGGGAAGTCCTGGTGTGTCATAAGCGACATAGAGGGCTTGATTTCCAAGTCCTTTTCGTTCATTTCTGTATCGTCATCTGCAGCTTGAGCTGTAACTTGGATGCGTTTGCCTGATAGAGTCGCTACGAGGTTTTCGTAGAAGCGCTTCACCTCAATACTCAGGGTTGGACTGGCTGTAATGAAGATAATGTGCAGCCCGAAGAAGCCCTCACCTGTCCTGTTCTGCTGCCTCAATCTGATCCGGAAGAGTGCGTGGCTGGCTAGCAGTCTCAACAAGGCACAGGTAGTTTTCCCCGTTCCTGACCTTCCAATTGCCAATACATTTCCAGGTGTCCCCACCACATCCAACTCTTCCTCACTCAAGTGGAAAGGAAAGGCCTTGATCTTCGACTGCAGGAATTGAATGAACAACTTGCAGCTCTCACTGTCAGCAAGATCAGTAATGAGGCTAGCGTTGGCCTTGGTGAGTTGGGCATCTTGCCAAGCTTCCCTCAGTTTCATAGAGCTGTGAACCCAGCGGTGTAGCTCATGGTGGTAGCTGTACTTCTCTCTATCTGTTTGAGTCAGGATTTCATCATCACAGGGTTTCGGACCCAAAAACCCCCTTTCAAGCACTTGGAGTGAGTTTTCGAGACTGACTAGCCGACCATCTCCTCGCAGTTCTGTGGGGTATATAAGAGTAGCGGGGTCTGTTCTCAGTAAACTGATGTACTGCTTCAAGGCTGCAGGCACT
>Ga0247837_1000356_pt1 | contig 95958 bp, 81 predicted proteins | sample LaCtaG_2_FD_187115 | JGI IMG/M metagenome (GOLD analysis project Ga0247837, IMG submission 187115) | Freshwater microbial communities from meromictic Lake La Cruz, Castile-La Mancha, Spain - LaCruzMarch2015_14.5m | ecosystem: Environmental > Aquatic > Freshwater > Lake | place: Spain: Castile-La... | reverse complement strand
TGCAACAATCGGTTTTTATTGCAACCTACAGATGATCAAAATTTTTACCATGCCATTAAAAAGTTACTCACAAGAGTCATGAGATCATAATAATCATGAGTTACAAACATTTATATTGAAGTACTTATACGGTGGGGATCATTGGCGATCTGATGATTGGGATGCGCCGGATAATGATCCGTGGGCACGCCATCTCAGAACGATGGTCGAGGCCGCAAAAGTCGCTCCGGAATTGATCGAAACCATTAATTCCGGAAACGGGGTGGCACCATCGTACGACGTAGGAATCACCGCGCTAAAAGCAATCACTGGCCTCAACGGCGAAACCGAAGCGGAGCGGCTTAGCCTTGAGTTAATTCGGATCGGTCTTCCGGACGTCCGCGAGCTGCTAGCGAAGAAAAAATCGCTCTCTGACAATGAGTTTCGGGACTGGCTAGAAGCGCAACAAGATCTGTCAGAGCCAACCTTCTAATCATCAACGTCATTGTTGGCCGACCCTTGCGTCGGCCAGGGAGGCGACCGCCATGAGTCACGAGCTTTCACAACATGCCGCGATCCGCGCGCGTCAACGTGGTCTGCGCGAGCGCGACATCTCCGTCATCATTCAAACCGGAAGCACTCTGGATGCCGACAGCATCTTCTTGCGCAATCGCGACATCGAGCGCGAAATCCGTGAGCACAGGCAGGCGATTGCTGTTCTGGAGCGGTCGCGGGGCTGGCGTGTCGTCCTGGCCGGAGAGACGGTCGTCACCGTCTACCGTGCTTCGCGCAAGACCGAGAAACGATTGTTGCGCGGCGGCCGGTGAGGGCGCGCGGGGGCTTGATCATCGTGCCTGTCGGCGGCGCTCGGTCCGCGCAGCGGACCCTACGGATCGAGGACTTACCGTAGCGGGCGCTTGTTCTTGACGACCGGCACCGGCCCCGGGCGTCGTACCTCATCGCCGGCTGAAATGCCGCGGCGCTTGATCTGCGGCCTTGGTCATCGTTCCGGCCAGTGGCGGTCCGTCCGCAACCGGTCGAGGCTTTACCGGGGAAAGTCGCGCAGCGACGCTGTGGGAGCGGCTTCAGCCGCGACGGGGCCGCGCAGGCTGCCGCAACGTCGCAGATTACCGCGGCCTCGCAGCGCGGCTGCAAGCCGCTGCCACCGGCACGTAGATTTTCGTAAAATATTGTATAAACTCGCCGTTTTGCCGACGAACGGGGTTTGCAGGGTTGCAATCCTGTCCTAGAATATTAGATAATGCTTATGCTTACAAGGAGACGTATCCGTGTCCATCTGCTCTGCCATGCGTTCCGCCGCCATCCTCTCCGGTGCTCTGTTCGTCGGCGCTCTGTCGCTGCTGCTGCTGGCCGAGGCCTTGGGCCTTGTACTGCCGGCCGCCCACGCGGCCCTGCTGCTCATGCTGGCCGCGGTCTTGACCCTGGGCGTCGCCTTCGTGCTCGCGCTCTGGCCGGTCAAGCGCGGGCGCCTGGGCGAGCGCATCCACTGAGGGTCCGTCCGGCGCTCAGTCGTCCGCCGACAGCCGCGCCGCGGTCCCGGGGGGGAGCCCCTGCTCCTCCTCCACCATCCGGTTCCAGGCCTCGCGCTTGAAGGTGCGCTGGTCGGGGACCGGGCGATGAACCAGGTTGTAGTGACAGTCGATGCAGGTCTTGCCCGCGCCCTCGTCGCGGTGGATGGCGGCGGTGTCCGCGCGCTTGCCGAGGATGGCCTCCAGGGTATGACAGGTCTTGCAGGTGGCGCTGTCGCGGCGGCGAAACCAGTCGCGGGCGGTGAAGGCGGCCTGCGGCAGATGCAACGCGTTGACCACCGGGTCGTCGTAGTCGGGTCCGAAGAGTTGCTTGAACAGGTCCTTGAGGCCCACCGCGTGGTCCCAGGTGGCGGCCAGCAGCCCCGGCGAGACATGGCAATCGCCGCAGGTCGCGCGCACCCCGGAGGGCGAGCTGTAGTGGACCGAGCGGCGGTAGGACTCCTGCGCATAGGTCATGGAGTGGCAGCCGGTGCAGAATGCGTTGGTGGTGGTGACGCGGTCGAATTCGATCAGGAAGGCCAAGAACAGGACCCCACCGAGCCCGCCCGCCACCAGGGCCATCAGTACGTGCCGGGTGAAGAAGCGCGGCGCGCGCAGCCGCCGGCCGGTCATGGCCGGGGCTCTCCGGCCGGGGCGCCGAGGCCCAGGATGGGGTTGCCCGCCCCCGGGGTCTTGAGCCACGCGTGGTGCTCGCCCTGCAGGTGCGCGTCGATGGCGTCCGCGGCCTGGTCCCCGGCCAGGGCGCGCGCCTGCGGCAGGAAGCGTCCGTAGAAGTTGCGCCCGACCTGATACATGCCCTCCCACCAGGCGTGATTGGGGCTGCCCATGGCGGCCCCGTGGCGGGCGCGCGCGCCCTCGTCGTGCCACAACTCCCAGTAGGTCGCCTCGATGGGCTCGTCGAAGGGCAGCGGGGTGAGTAACCGCCGTTCATAGAGTTCGCCCATGATGGCGCGGGCGGGCACGCCGAACTTGGCGTTGAAGAGTTCCACCACCGAGTCGAATTGCTCCATGAAGGCCAGCGTGAAGGCCTTGCCGTGGCACTCCTGACAGACCAGGGTCATCGCCTGGCGCCGTCGGTGCGCGGCCCCGACCGTCTTGACCGTGCCCGTGCCCCCGTCCGGTTTCGTGATCGCGTCCCCGCGCTTGGGCAGCGGTGCGTCCGCCGGCAGTTCGAGCTTGCTGCCGTCCTCCAGGACGACCAGGGCCTGGCGCTGCGAGACCGGGGCGTTCAGGCTCCAGAGGTTGCGCAGGCCCACGTCATGGGTGGACGGGAGCTTGCCGGCCGCGCCCATGTGGCAGGTGACGCAGGTGGGGGCGGCGCTGTAATCGCGGCCGGCGACCCACTGGGGCGCATCCAGGTTCATGCGTGCGCGCTCGGCGGCGTAGAGCATGCCGTGCTTGGACGCCTCGAAGACCTCCTGGTCCGGCGAGTCCGGTCCGCTGTGACAGCGCACGCAGGCGGCGGGCTCGCGCGCCTGGGCCTTGGAGAAGCGGTGCCGTCCGTGACAGGCCGAGCAGGAGCCGCTGGAGCCGTCGGGGTTGATGCGCCCGATCCCCGAGTTGGGCCAGGTGGCGGGGTCCAGGGTGCCGTCCCCGCGCACCCGGACCCGGGAGCCGTGGCACTGGTCGCAGCCCGCCGCCTGCATGGCGGCCCCCGTCAGGTTGTGGGCCAGTGCCGGGACCCGGTCCGCGATCAGCGCGTGCGCCTGGGCGTGTACCGAGCCCTGCTGCTCGGCCACCTCCTGCGTATGGCAGCGCCCGCAGTCCTTGGGCGAGACGATGGTGGCGATGATCTGCCCCTCGTGCTCGCGGGCGTCCGCATCGGCGGGGTCCGCCTGGTGGCAGTCCATGCAGTTCACGCCGGCGCTCTGGTGTGCGCTCTCCTCCCACTGGTGGACGAGGCCGGCCGAGGCCTTGGCGTGGCAGCCGACACAGTCCGCGCCGGCCGGGTGTCCCCAGACGACGGCATCGCGTTGGACCTTGGCGGCCCAGAGCGGCCCGGCGAGGAGCACGCAGAGGACGCCGAGAACGGCGGTGCGGGCGATCCGGCACAGGGGCGCGGTGGACAGGGCTCGATCGGACATAGACCACCTGGCAGGGCAGCGGACACGGATAGACGCCAAAGCGGCGCGGGCGGGTGCGAACGGCGAGGTCTGATCCCCAGGGCCAGCGCTCAGGGTCCAGTCCGCGGTGGGCATTATTGGCCGTGCGGTGCGCCGCTGCAATGGACCGACGGCCCGCCCATTCCCGATTGATCGACTGCGCGGCGACCCCATCGCGCGCCGCCGGGCCTGGCAGTCCGGTCATGGCAGGATTGTCTTTGACCCTGCACACTGGTGTCGGCACCATAGCCCGGCCAACCATCGGCGCCGCCCCTCGGGGTCAGGTGACGGGTCGCCCATGGGCCCGCGTCCCAGGGGCCGTCCAACCAACGATCAGACGAGGAAAGACACCAGATGCGTACCCCGCACACCCCTTTGAACCGGCCCCGCGCCTTCCTGCTGGCCTTAGGGCTCGTCGGCGCGGCCGGCGCGGTCGCCGCCGCCGACCCGCCGCTGCACCAGGTCTCCGCCGAGACCTGCAAGGGCTGCCACCAGGAGATCTATCGCCAGTGGCAGGACTCCATGCACGCCAAGAGCACGGCCCTGGCCGACCCCATCCACGGGGCCTTCTACCGGGAGGAGGTCGGGGACCCCAAGGCCGAGGGCCAGGTCCACAAGAAGATGAAGACCTTCCCGGTCTGCCTGAGCTGCCATGCGCCCAATGCGGCGCGCGACAAGACCACCAAGCTCGACGCCAAGCCGGCCTACAGCGAAGGGGTGAACTGCGTCGCCTGCCATACCCTGAAGAGTTACAAGGGTATCAAGGGCCAGGACGGCAAGCTGCGGCTGGGGCTCGCCGCCTACGAGACCGCCGAGACGCTGCAAGGCCCGGCCGGATTCCCCCGCGGGCTCGACCAGCTCGCAGCCGCCGGCGACCTGTTCGGCGGTGCGGTGGGGAGCGCAGCCGAGGACCAGAAGCCCAATCCGCACCTGGGGGAGCCGGTGCAGTTCCGCGGCCAGCCGGTCCCGGCCCTGGCGCTGGAAGCCAACCCGGTCCAGCTCCGGACCTCGGATGCCTGTCTGGGCTGTCACGACCAGCGCAACAACCCCCAGGGCGTGCCCCTGTGCCAGACCGGCAACGAATATGCCGCGGGCGACACCAAGGTCGCCTGCCAGTCCTGCCACATGGCGGTCTCCGGCGGACTGTCCGACCACTCCATGAGCGGCGGTCACAGCGAGGCCATGCTCAAGCGCTCGGTCGTCTTTGCAGTGACTACGCAGCCCGCCGGCGACAAGCTGAAGACGCGGGTCAGGCTCCAAAACCTCCAGCCCCACTCCATGCCCACCGGCGCACCCTTCCGCAACCTGCATCTCAAGCTGGTCGCCTATAACGGTGCCGGTGAGGCGGTGTGGGAGAATACCAAGAGCCATCCCGCCAAGGACGACCCCCAGGGCTATTTCACCTATACCATGGTCGATGACCAGGGCCAGCCCGCCATGCCCCCGGTCGCCACCAAGGCCGGCGCGGACAGCCGCCTGAAGCCCTACGAGACCCGCGAACTGGTCTACGAGATCCCGGCCGCCGGCGTGGCGCTGGTGCGCGCGGAGCTCTATTACAGCCTGCTGTGGCCGGCGCTGGCCGAGAAGCTCGACACGGTGCCGGCCAAGGAGCGCGCCCCGGTCCTGATCGCGGTGTCCGAGCGCGCGGTCGCCGCGCGCTGAGGGCGGACCGGCGCCGCGCGCGCGGCGCCGGTCTGGTCGGATTCGCGCATGGGGAGGAAGGCTGCGTTCCGGCCTTAGGATGGACAAGCGCCAGCGCAGTCCACCGAATCTCGCGTCGCCGCTGGTGGACTGCGCTGCGCTTGTCCACCCTACGATGCTCCGGCCGGCGGCGCTCGGTCCGCACAGCGGACCCTACGCTAAGCCCGCGCTCCGTAGGGTCCCCGGTGCGGACCAAGGCCCTCGCGGTGCGCAGATCGAAGGGGCGTTCGATCCTGCAAACCCGTTGCGCGCAATTGATTTGCCCCCAGGCTGACGCCAACTTGAGCGATTGGCATTGGGGACGCTGGTTGCCGCCGCCGACCTGATGATTGCCGCGCCGGTCCTCGCCCTGGTGCGAGGATGGGGCATGAGCGGCCCTGACCGAGGACGCCCCACCCATGCCCCATAGCATCACCCTGATCACCACCATCGCGGCCAGCCTGGGCCTGGCCCTGGTCTTCGGGTTGCTCGCGGAGCGCCTCAAGCTCCCGACCCTGGTGGGCTACCTGCTGGCCGGGGTCGTGCTCGGCCCGGCCACCCCCGGTTTCGTGGCCGATCAGGCACTCTCCGCGGAGCTGGCGGAGATCGGCGTGATGCTCCTGATGTTCGGGGTGGGGCTGCACTTCTCGGTGGCCGATCTGCTGGCGGTGCGGCGCATCGCGCTCCCCGGGGCCATCGTGCAGATGGGGGTGGCGACGGCCTTGAGCGCCTGGGTCGCGTGGCTGTGGGGCTGGGACCTGGGCAGCGGTCTGGTCTTCGGGCTGGCGCTGTCGGTGGCGAGCACCGTGGTGCTGCTGCGGGCACTGGAGAGCCGCGGCCTGCTCCAGACGGTGAACGGCCGGATCGCCGTCGGCTGGCTGGTGGTGGAGGACCTGGCGATGGTCCTGGTGTTGGTCCTGCTGCCGCCCCTGACCGGTACCGGCAGCGCCGCCGGCAACAGCGGACTCGCCGCGGAGTTGGGCCTGGGGTTGGCGGGTACCCTGGCGATTACGCTGGCGGAGATCTGCGTCTTCATCGCGCTGATGCTGCTCCTGGGGCGGCGGCTCTTTCCGTGGCTGCTGTGGCAGGTCGCGCGCACCGGCTCCCGCGAGCTGTTCATCCTTTGCGTGCTGGCCGCGGCGGTCGGGATCGCCTTCGGTGCGGCGGATCTGTTCGGGGTCTCGTTTGCGCTGGGCGCCTTCTTTGCCGGCATGGTCCTGCGCGAATCGCCCCTGAGCCACCGGGCGGCGGAGGACTCGCTCCCGCTGCGCGATGCCTTTGCCGTGCTCTTCTTCGTCTCCGTGGGCATGTTGTTCGACCCGCGGGTCCTGATCGAGCAGCCGCTCGGGGTGCTGGCGGTGGTCGCGATCGTGGTGCTGGGTAAGTCGCTGGCCGCCTTCCTGATCGTGATCGCCTTCCGCGCGCAGCATGGGCCGCTACGTGATCGCTCAGGTCCGGGGAGGGCAGCCGCCCGCGGACCCCGATGACGGCCCGCCACCGCCGTAGGTCGCCCTTCAGGGCGACCGGCCGACCGCGCGGGCGCCTGGTCGCCCTGAAGGGCGATCTACACCCTTTGCGAGGTTCGGGACGCGGAGCGTCCGGGATGCATTCCCACGCGGAGCGTGGGAACGAGACCCTGCGCGTGGCCGCTTAGGCCGCGACGGTCGGTCCGGGGCCCGCTGGGGCGGCGATGCAGACCTGGTTGCGGCCCAGGTTCTTCGCCTCATACATCGCCTGATCGGCGCGTCGCAACAGGGCGTCGGGGTCCTCGAGGTCGGATGGATACAGGCTCACGCCGATGCTGGCGGTCACTGACACCGGGGTCGCCTCATTCAGCACGACCGGCTGATTGATCGCGTCGCTCACCCGCTGCAATACACCCCTGCAATCGGCGAGGTCGGTCAATTGGCTGAGCAACAGCACGAACTCGTCACCCCCGAGTCGGCCTATACTGTCATGGGCGCGCAGCACCGCCTGTATCCGGTTGCCGATTTCCTGAAGTAACCGGTCGCCGGCGGCATGGCCGAAGGTGTCGTTGACGGGTTTGAAGCCATCCAGGTCCAGGTAACAGACGGCCAGCAAGCGCCGTGACCGCTGAGCCTGCGCCACCAACTGCCGCAGGCGATCGGAGATCAGCAGCCGATTGGGTAGGTCGGTCAGGGCATCGTGGTAGGCCAGATGCTCCACGATCGCGTAATGGCGTTTCATCGGTGTGATGTCGACCAGCATCCACAGGGATTCCTCCTCCTCTCCATCCAGGAGGGCGCCGCTCGCGTCGACCCAGAGTCGCGCACCATCCTTGCGCAGCAGCTCCGTTTGGGTCCGGAAGATCCCGCGCGATTTCAGGATGGGGTAGGCGGCCTCGCCCAGCTTCTCGTAGGCGGCGTCGTCCGGGTAGAGGACGCGGCTCGCTTCTCCGTCCAGTGCGCCTGGTTCATAACCCAGGAGCCGCGCCATGGCGCGATTGCTCCACACCACCCGCCGGTCGCGGACCCTGGCGATGCCGACCATCTCGTTGTCCAGCATCGCCTGTTGCTGGCACGTGAGGCGCCGGAGTTTTTCATGGGTGCTGGTGAGCTCTGAAATGTCGTAGAACACTGAGCGACTGCGCAGGTAGCCCCCGTGCGCATCGGTGATCGCGCTGGCCCTCAGGCTTACCCGCCGGCTGCTGCCATCGACGGCAATCAGGTCGAATTCCAGGCCGTCGATATGACCGTCGCGCAGGAAGCGGGGGAAGGATTCCTGGAACAGGGTCCGCCCGGTGGGCGTGAGGAACTCCGTGATCTTCATCCTGCCGACGACCTCCTCCCGCCGGCATCCCAGCCAGTTCAGTTCGGTCTCGTTGATGCGCAGGAAGGTCCCGTCCCGGGCGAGCGAGTGATAGCCGCAGGGGGCGTGCTCGTAGAAGTCTTCCAGTTCCTCCTTCAATCCCGTCAGCCGCAGCTCCAGCCCCTTGCGTTCGGTCATATCGCGGGCGACCGATTGCATCTCGAGCAACTGGCCGGCGTCATCGAAAAAGGCGCGAATGACGAACTGGCCCCAGCGGACCTCGTTCCCGGCGGTCAGAATACGGCCCTCGATGGTAAAGACCGGATGCGTGGGAGATAGGGTGTCGGCGCCCTGCGGGAGGAGTGCCGCGCCATCGGGCCAGGCGGTCGGCTGCCAGTGCCGACCGATCCAGGATTCACGCGATCCGCCGAACCAGCGGGCGAATTCCTCATTGACGTAGAGTACCGTGCCGTCGGCCTGCAAGCGGCAGATCGCCTCTGTCTGGTCTTCCACCAGGTGTCGGTAGCGATCCTCGCTCGCGTGCAGCGCGGCTTGGGTGCGCTGCAGTTCGGCGTTGGCAAGCGAGAGTTCCCGGGTGCGCTGTGCCACGCGGTCCTCCAGGGTCCGATTCAACTCCTCGAACTGCGCCAGGGAGTGCTCGAGCTGTCGTTGCTGGGCGCGGACCTGCCGCCGCATGGCGACCTTCTCCAGGCCGTTGGCGAGCGCGCGGCGCAGGTCCTCAGCGCCGAAACGCCCCTTGGTCAGATAATCATCGGCGCCATGCTTCATGCACTCCACGGCAAGCGCCAGATCGGCATGGCCGGTCAGGATGATGACGGTGCAGTCCTCGTCATGTCCCGGGCCCCGTTCGGCGAGGAACTCAAGCCCCGTCATGTCCGGCAACACATAGTCGAGCAACAGGGCGTCCGGGCGGTGTGTCGCGGCCAACGCGAGCCCTAGATCACCCCGGTCGGCCGTGCTGACCTCGAACGAATCCCGCAGCCAACGCCGCACCGTCTGCGTATCTGCGGGGCTGTCGTCGATGATGAGAACGGTCGGCTGTCGGTCGGACATAGGCACTCTCGGGGTCCTGCGGGTGTCCCCTCTCCGGTCGGGGCGGAAATTCGTGTGGGTGCGGCATCGCAGGCCCAGGCCGGAGTCCGGTGGGCGCGGCGTAGGGTGGACAAGCGCCGTAGGGTGGACAAGCGCAGCGCAGTCCACCAGCGGTGGCGCGGGACTCGGTGGACTGCGCTGCGTTTGTCCACCCTACGGGCTGCCGGTCCCGGGCGCGTCGGCGCTCAGGGTTGTGCGCGTGCCCAGGGGCACCCGAAAGCCGATGGTGGTGCCCTGGCCCGGGGTGCTGACGAGATCGAGTTCGCCGCCCATCGCGGCCACCAGGCGCCGGCTCAGCGCGAGCCCCAGGCCGGTGCCCCCATAGCGGCGGGCGAGTGAGTTGTCGCCCTGGTGGAACAACTGGAAGAGCCCGGACTGGACCTCGGGGGTGATGCCGATCCCCTGGTCCTGCACCTCGAAGCGCACCCAGCGCTGCCCCCCCTCGACCTCGCCGGGCTGGACGCGCAGCCGGATGGGTCCCCGCGTGGAGAACTTGACCGCGTTGTCCAGGAGTTGGCCCAGGACTTGGCGCAGGCGGGCGGGGTCCCCGGTAACGGTGCCGGGCAGGCCGGTGTCCAGGTCCGGGACCAGGGAGAGCCCGGTGGTCGTGGTCAGGTCGCGACGGTCCTGCACGAATTGGCGCAGCATTGCCCCCAGATCGAACTCCAGCGCCGCGATCTCGATCCGCCCCGCCTCCACCCGGGACAGGTCGATCACGTCGTTGACGAGATCCAGCAGGTGCCGCGCCGCCTGGTCGATCGTGGCGAGGAATTCCCGGCCCCGGCTCCCCTCGACCTCCTTGCGCAGCAGATGGGCGAGGCCCGTGATCTGGCCGAGGGGGGTGCGGAACTCGTGGCTGATATTGGACAGGAAGGCGTCCTTGGCGCGGTTGGCGCTGTCCGCCGCATCGCGGGCGCGGGCCAGTTCCAGGGTCCGGGTCTGCACCAGGTCTTCCAGCCGGTGGCGGTGCTGCAGCAGTTCGTGATGCAGGCGGACCCGGGAGCGGACCACGGTCGGATTGATGGGCTTGTGGATGAAATCCACCGCGCCCCCGGTCAGGGCCAGGGTCTCGCTCTCCGCGTCGGTGCGCGCGGTGATGAAGATGACCGGGATCGCGGCCGTGACCGCGTCGCCCTTGAGGGCGGCACAGATCGCATAGCCGTCCAGGCCCGGCATCATCACGTCCAGCAGGATCAGGTCGGGCACGGGGGCCAGGCGTGCCAGGTGCAGCGCCGTGGCGCCGTCGGTGGCCACCTTGACCCGGTAGTCGGCCTGGAGCACGTCGGCCAGGCATTCGAGATTCAGCGGTTCATCGTCCACGATCAAGAGGACGGGGCGGTCATCGTTCATGGTCGGGTCCCTGGGGTGAGGCGGGCAGGAGCGGCTCCAGCAGGCGCGCCGCCGCCGGGTAGTCGAAGCGGTCGAGATGGCCTTTCAAGCCTAGGTACAGGGCCTGCTCGGAGGCGGGCAGCGCCGCCTGCAGACCCGCCGACAGGTGCGCGGGAACCCTCAATCCCGTGACCAGCAGCGCGTGGATTGCGGCCGCGAAGTCACGTACGAGTGCGGGGTCGCCCGCGCCGGTCGCGGCCTGGTCGGCGGCCGGCGGCGGGAGTTCGGCGATCCGGGCCAGGGTGCGGCCATGGGCCTCCGTCAGCAACTCCAGGGCCGGTGCCGGGTCTGCTGCGTCGTTGAGCGCCGTCTCCAGCCGCTGCGCCGCGGCGCTCAGGTCGATGGCCCCGAGGTTGCCCGCGGTCCCTTTCAGGCGGTGGACGCGCGCGGCCGCCTGGGTGCGGTCGCCCCGGGCCAGGGCCGCGCCGATGGTCTGGGCCTCGTCGCGGATGGTCGCGGCGAAGCGGTACAGCAGCGCGATCACCCGGGTCGGTTCGCCCGCGATCTGCGCCAGGGTACGCAGGTCGAAACCGGGGATCAGCAGGGGGGCGGGCGGGGCCTGGCCGCCGGGTTCCGCGCTGGGTTCAGTGCCCGGTTCAGTGCCCGGTTCGGCGCCCGGTTCAGCGCCGGGTTCGGCAATGGCGGCGGCCGGTTCCGGGATGACGGCCAGGGCGGCGACGGTCTCGTCTGCCGACGCCTTCGGCCCGCGGACCCAGCGCCCCAGGGTGGTGCCCAGGACCTCCAGGGTCACCGGCTTCGGCAACAGGTCCGTCATCCCGCAGGCCGTGATCCGCTGCCGCTCCTCATCGGTCACCCCGGCGGTCAGGGCGATTACCGGGAGGGTCGCCCAGGCCGGGTTGGCGCGGATGCGCGCGGTGGCGGTCAGGCCATCCATCTCCGGCATCTGGACATCCATCAGTACCGCGTCGACCTCCGCCTGGGACAAGAGCGCCAGCGCCTCCTGTCCGTCGCACGCCAGGGTGACGCTTACCCCCAGCAGGCGCAGCATGTCGCCGATCACCTGCCGGTTGATCGCCTGGTCCTCCGCGACCAGGACCCGGGCGCCGGCCAGGTGGGGGTCGGGGTCGGGCCGCGGCGCCGTCTCGCGCCCCGGGGGTGCGGTCGCCGTCACGTGCAGGCGCAGGTCGAGGGTGAGGGTGCTCCCCACCCCCGGGGTGCTTGCCACGCCCAGGTGCCCGCCCATCAGGCGCACCAGATTGCGGCTGATGGCAAGCCCGAGCCCGGAGCCCCCATAGCGGCGGGCGATGGAGGGGTCACCCTGGACGAAGGGCTCGAACAGGCGGGCGCGGGTCGCCGCGTCCATGCCGATGCCGGTGTCTTGCACGCGGAAGCGCAGCCGCGCCCAGGACCCCTCGTAGCCCAGGCACTCGACCCGCAGCCGGACCTGGCCCTGGTGGGTGAATTTCAGTGCATTGCCCAGCAGATTGGACAACACCTGCTGGAGCCGCAGCGCATCCGCGAGCAGGTAGCGGGGCACCTCCGCGCCGGTCTCGATCGCAAACCCGAGCCCCCGGACCTCGGCGGCATGGGCGAACAGGGTGCTCAGGGTGGCGAGCAGACGGTCCAGTTCCAAGGGGGCGATGCTGAGGCTCAGGCGTCCCGTCTCGAGCCGTGAATGGTCGAGGATGTCGTCCAGGATCCCCAGCAGGCTGCGGCCGGACTGATTGAGCTTCTCCAGGTAGTCCCGCGTCCGGGGGTCCAGGGGTTGGCGCAGCGCCAGTTCGGACAGGCCGATGATCCCGTTCATCGGCGTGCGGATCTCGTGGCTCATGTGGGCGAGAAACTCCGCCTTGCCGCGTGCCGCCTGTTCGGCGTTCTCCTGCGCCCGCTTCAGGTCCGTGATGTCGTAGAGGGTGTTGAGGCACTCGTCGCCCTCCAGGGGCGTGACCCGCGCCACGACGGTACGGGTGGTGCCGTCCTTGCAGCAAAGCGTCAGTTCCAGGGGCTCGCAGGGTCCGCCGTCGCGCCGGGCCTTGGCCAGGCGTTCCCGGCGGGTCTCCATCACCCACTGCCGATACACGGGATTCGGCTCGGCCTTGAGCCGCCAGTCCATCAGGGTGGGCATGTCCGCCAGGGTGTAGCCGAGGGTCGCGGTAAAGGCGGCATTGATATAGGTCACCGCGCCCGTCTCGTGGGCGAGCATCAGGGGTACCGGCGAGGCGTCGATCACCGCCCGCGCCCTGGCCTCGCTCGCCTCCAGGGCCAATCGCGTGCGCTGTTCATGCGTCACGTCCCAGTTCACCCCGATCAGGCGTTGGGGAGCCCCGGCGGCATCCCGGATCACCTTGCCGGAGGCGACGAGATAGCGCCGGGTACCGTCCGGCCGGACGACCTGGAAGGTATTGCGAAATGTCGATGCGGGCCCGGCCATGATCGCTTTGAGGATGGCCTCGATGGTGGGCCGGTCCGCGGGATGAATCGCCGCGGTCCAATCGGCGTAGCAGAGGGCACCAGCGTGCGGCGGCAGCCCATACAGGTGGCACATCCGCTCGTCCCAGGTGAGCCGATTGTCCGCCATATCCCACTCCCAGACCGCGATGCCGCCGGCCTCGGTGGCCAGTTGCAGCCGGTCGGTGAGGGTTTGCAGGGCCAGCGCCGCCCGCTTACGCTCGGTGATGTCCACAAAGGCGATGACCACGCCATACTCCGGGTGCGCGGCGGGCATGGCGCTGACCGCGAGCCAGGTGACCCCAGCGGGCCGCACCAGGCCCATTTCCACCTCAGTCACCGCCCGGTCTTCGCGCAGGGCGCGGACGCTGGCGTATTCGTCCGGCGGCATGGGGGTGCCGTCCGGGCGGATCAGGGGCCATTCCGGGTCGTCATAGGTCCGCTTCAGGTGTTCCTCCCGCGTAATCCCCAGGAGGGCCTCCGAGGCCCGGTTGCAGTCGATGATGCGTCCCTGGGGGTCGCTGATGGAGATGCCCACCGGCACCAGGTCAAAGATGGTGCGCAGCTTCGCCTCCGAGGCCCGCAGTTCGGCGGTGCGGGCCGCCACGCGCTCCTCCAGGTGGGCCCGCTCGGACTCCAGGGCCGCCTGGGTCTCGCGCACCTCGGTGAGATCATGAAAACTCACCACGATGCCCTGTACGCGGTCGCGCTCACGGAAGGGCTGCTGCGCGGCCGTGAGCCACCGCTGCCGGCCCTGCGGGTCCGTTCCATCAAGCGTCAGGCGTTGGGTCTCACCCGCCAGACTCGCGCGCAGGGGCGCGCCGATCTGCGACCAGACTGCCGGACTTACCACATCTTGAACACGCCGACCTTGCAACTGCTCGGGGGGCGTTCCATGGAAGGCGGCAAAGGCTGGATTGACCACCTGGTAGCGCAGGTCCGGGTCCAGGAAGATCAGCATTTCACTGGAGGTCTCGACGATCTGCCGATAACGGTTGAGCGCCTGTTCCGTGCGGTGACGCTCGGTGATGTCCATCACGGTGCCGTACATCCGCGTGGGCTGCTGCGCGGCGTCGCACAGGAACTCACCGCGTCCAGCGGCCCAATGCACGCTGCCATCGGGCCAGACCACCCGAAATTCAGCGGCAAAGGGTTCGCGTTGTGCCATGCAGCGGGCCAGTTCCGCATCGAGCAGCGGGGCGTCATCCGGGTGGAGCCGGCTGGCAAAGGCGGCGTAGGTGCCGTCGAATTCGCCGGGTGCGAAGCCCCACAGGCGTTCGTGTTCGTGGGTCCAGACGATGCGGTTGTCGGCGAGATTCCAGTCATAGATCCCCATGCGGCCGGCGTCCAAGGCCAACCGGAGGCGCTGCTCGCTGTCGCGCAACCGGGACTGGGCCGCACCCAGATACCGCACCAGGCAGGCCAGGCCGCTGCTGGCCAGTGCCAGACCCAGCAGGGCCAGTGACAGCACCGGTCGGGGGGTGGTCCCGGGCGCGGGGGCGCCCCGCAGCACCAGGGTGAGTCCGGCCACGCGCACCGGGGCCTCCTGACCCAGGGGGTTGCGGGCGACGCGCACCGGGTCCAGGGCGGGCGCCGCGGGCGGCCGCGCCTGGGCGGGATGGCTGTCCAGCACCCCGGCGGCGCCAAGGGTCTGCGGGTCCAGCAGGACCAGATCGACGGTGAACGGCGGCAGTTTGGCGGTCACGCCGTTCATGAGGCCCCCCAGACGCAGTACGCCCACCGCAAACCCCCGCACGCGTGCCCGCCGGTCTTGCGGCGTCTCCCCCGGGACGGCCGCCGGACCCTGGGGCACGAAGATGATCAGGCTGCGCCCGCCGCTGGTCTCCCGCGCCAGGGTCAGGGGCGCGCTGGCCGCCGGTTGCCCGGTGTCGCGCGCCTGCTCCAAGGCGGCTCGGCGCAGCGGGTCGGTCCCCTGGTCGAGACCAAGCGCCACGGCATTGCCGGTCAGGGGTTCGACCCGCAACATCGGGAAATACTCGGGTCGCCCGGCCGCCGGGCGCGCGGTCCCCGCCATCCGCTCTGAAATGGCGAACCCCGCGAGCCCCTCGGCCCGGGCGCGGGCCTCGAAGGCGGCGCGTTCATCGTCCCGGACCAGCGGGACCCATTCCAGGGCGCGCAGGGCCGGATAGCGCTCCAGGGAGGGTCGGGTAAAGCGGGCGAATGCGTCCGCGCCGACCGGTGCCGCGGCGTCGTAGAACTGGGCCAGGACCTGGACCTCGCCGACCAGGTCCTGGAGTGTTTCGGTGAGCGCCTGGGCAATCACCTCGACCTGGTCCCGGACCACCAGCGCCTGCTGCCGGGTCTCCCACCCGTGGACCACCCACCAGGTGGCCAGGCTGAGCAGCAGGCCCAGGCCCAGGACCCCGACCTCGGGCCAGGGGGGCCGCCAAGCGTTCCGCCCGCGGGCGGGCGTCGCCGTCTTCGCATCCGCCATCGTCCTGTCCTCGCTGCCGTGCCTGACCGCGTGGCGCGCGGACCCGGCCAGCCGGGCCCCGCCGTTAAGTTAAGCCGCACTCACGGACCAGACTCCCGCTCGAGTCCAAGGCTTCAGCCTTGGTCCTGCCCATCCAAGGCTGAAGCCTTGGACTCCGACTCGGGGTGGCCGGAACGATGATCGAGGCCCGTCGGCGTGACCGCCACCCGGCGCCGACCCGCGATGGCTCAGGTCGTCGCGAGCCCGGTCACGCCATCGGCGCAGCCGAAGACCTCGATCCCCAGGCGCTCGGCCACCGGCCGGGCCTCCGGGCGGACCATCGGTGAGATGACGAGCTTGCGGGTCGCCGTGCGGGCGTGGCGGCGCTGATAATACTGCACCTTGCGCTCGAAGGTGTAGATGTCCGACTTCGACATGGAGGACTTGAGTTCGCAGAGGATCAGTTCGCCGTTCTTGATGATCACGTCGATCTCCACCTGATCGGGCGTGCCGAAGACGGTCCCCTCGTCGTCGAATTCGTTGACGTTGATGACCTCGACCCCGAATGACTTCTCGAGGATACCCTTGAGTGCGTCGCGGAAGCTGGCCTCGGAGGCCAGGCCCCAGCGTGCCCCGAGGGCGCCGATGCCCTGCTCCTGGGGCAGTCGGGTCTGCCTCAGTTCATCGAGCAGTTGGAAATTGAAGCGCGTTTGCTCGTCCCACTTGCGTTCCTGCGCCTCCCACTTACGTTCCTGAGCCTCCCAGTTGCGCCCCTGATCGGCCCATTGCGCGTCCCACTTGCGCTCCTGATCGGCCCATTTGCGCGCCTGCTCCTCCCGGTCTGCGGCCAGCTCGTTCAGTACGCGGTCAAAGCGTGCGTCGAAGCTCTCCGGTGTGACCGCGGTACTGCGGATCAGGTCCTCCAGCCACCGGCGAAAACCGGCGTCCTCGCGCAGCAGCAGCGGGAGTTCGGCCTGGAGGCGGGACTTGATGTCTTCGGCAGACATGGCGGACGACCCTCGTGTTGGCAGGAACCCTGACACTGGTTCGGTAACAGTTGTCCCGGAGATTCTCGGGGCCGGCGAGGGCCAATGCAAGGCGCATCACAGGTGCCGGACGGACGCCGCCAGGAGCTCGATCGGATCACTGTCAGACTAGCCTCGGCGCCGTCCGGTCGCAAGCGCCCTTCCGGCTCCCACTCTCCAGAGACTGGGGAAATATTCCCCTAGGATGGGTAGAGCGCAGCGAAACCTATCGTTTGCGCTAGAAAGTCCGCAGGAAAAACGGGATCACCAGCGCATTCACCAGGTCGATGAAGAAGGCCGAGACCAGGGGTACGATGATGAAGGCGCGGTGGGAGGGGCCGAAACGCTGGGCCACCGCCGCCATATTGGCCATCGCCGTGGGGGTCGAGCCGAGTGAGACGCCGCCGAAGCCGGCGCAGACCACCGCGGCGTCATAGCTGCGACCCATCAATGGGAAGAGGATGAAGAGGGTGACGGCGACGGCCAGGACAAATTGCGCCGCCAGGATGGTGAGTACGGGCGCCGCCAGGTCGATCAGTGTCCAGAGCTGCATGCTCATCAACGACATCGCGAGGAAGGTGCCGAGCGCCACATCGGCAATCAGGGCCAGCGCCGGGGTCCGCGTCGGCCACGGCATCCCGCTCAACGTGGGCATGTTCTTCGGGATCAGATTGGTAATGAGGATACCGGCGAAGAGGCAGGTGACAAAGAGCGGCAGCTTGAGCCCGAGGTCCGCCACCGCCCCGTTGAGCAGATAGCCGACGATCACACAGATGTGGATGGCCAGGATGGCACTCAAGAAATCCAGGTGACCGAGGCCGGTCTCTTTCTGCGTCTCGCTGAGTCCAATGTCCTGGACCTCCTCGACCAGTGGCGGGACGGGCGTGAGCCCGTGGCGTTTGATCAGGAACTTGGCGATCGGGCCGCCCATGATGCTGGCCAGGATGAGGCCCAGGGTGGCGCTGGCGATGCCGATCTCCATGGCGTTGGTGATACCGTATTGTGCGGCGATGGTTGGCGCCCAGGCAATGGTGGTGCCGTGGCCGCCGATCAGGGACACGCTCCCGCCGGTGATCCCGACCGCGGCCGGTAGGCCGAAGAGGGCCGCCACGCCGACGCCGGTGAGGTTCTGCGCAAACATGAAGGCGATGGTGACGGCCAGCAGGATCAACAGCGGCCGGCCGCCGGCGAGCAGGTCCCGGGCGTTGGAATTGATGCCGATGCTGGTGAAGAAATAGACGAGCAGCACGTCGCGCGCCTGCAGGTCGAAATTCACCGCGACCCCGGAGGCGAAATAGAGCGCCCCGAGCAGGATGGAGAACAGCAGCCCGCCGGTGACCGGCTCCGGTATACTGAACTCACGCAGGATCGGGATCGTTTCGTTCAGGCGTTTGCCGATGAACAACACGATGATGCCGATGGTCACGGCGAGGAATGATGCGATGCGCAGAACGCCGTCTTGAAACTCCATAATAACTCCTGATTGGATCAACGAGCGCAGGCTTGGTCATGATCGCCGGCGCTCATTGCGCAGCCGGCGGTCCGCACAGCGGACCCTACGGATCTCGGCGCGAGCCCTAGGGTCCGGTGTGCGGACCTGGGCAACCTGCTGTGCAGGATAGCTGTTTTGCGTGAGGAAGGGCAGGGCGCGCCGGCAATTCAATGCCGTTTAGTTGAGCGCCGACGGCGGGGCTTCTTGTTCCCAGGCGGAAGGAGGGGAATGCCGTGCGAGCATTCCGCGTCTGGTCTTGGCACTGGATGCGGAGCGCCCGCACTTGCTCCCACGCGCGAGCCTGGGAGCCAGAAGGGCTTGACTTAACGGCCTTGGCCTGCAGTTTCCACGGACGCGACCGCCAGCGTTATACTGCGGGCACGGCCCCGGCGTGCGGTCGCAGTACGAACGCACCGTGTTCCGTAACGGCGACCCGGCGACTCACAGAGGACCTTGCTGCTATGACGTATTGTGTGGGACTCCTGCTGGATGAGGGCCTGACCATGGTCTCCGACTCCCGTACCAACGCGGGGGTCGACTACATCTCGACCTACAGTAAGCTCCATGTCTTCCAGCCGGCTCCGGACCGGCTGTTCGTGCTGATGGCCGCCGGGAGCCTGGCGACCACGCGGGAGGTCCTGGACCGCATCCGCCGGGACCTCGATCAGTCCCTCAACCCCAGGCCCAGCCCCTATCAGCAGGCCCCTGCCGCGACCCTGCTCAATGTCAATTACCTCTTCGAGGCGGCGACCTATATCGGCCAGTTGAGTCAGGCGGTGCAGCAGGAGCATGGTCCGGCCCTGCGGCAGGCGGGGGTCAGTGGGGAGGTCAGCTTTATTCTGGGCGGGCAGATTGCGGGGGAGGCCCACGGGTTGTTCTTGATTTACCCCCAGGGCAATGCCATCGCCGCCACTCGCGAGACGCCCTATCTGCAAATCGGCGATAGCAAATACGGCAAGCCCGCACTGGATCGCATCGCGCACCCGGGGCTCTCGCTCGGTGACGGGGCCCGCCTCTGTCTGGTGTCCATGGTCGGAACCGCGCGCTCCAATCTGTCGGTCGGACCACCGTTCGAGCTCGCCATTTGCCCGCGTGACCAGTTGTTTCTCTCCCATCGGCTCACCTTGGATCAAGGCTCGCCGGAACTTGCGGTGCTTACGCACAGTTGGAACGAGAGCCTGTCCCAAGCCTTCTTTGCGCTCCCGCGCTTCAGTTGGGAGCCGGGTCATACCCAGTCCCGGCAGCAACCCGGCAGCGCCGCCGACGCGGATGCTACGGCACCGGCAGGCCAGCGGTAATCGCGATGTTGACGTCGGACTGTGTCTCTACCGGCCGCCTGACCAACGCGGAAGCGGTCGCGCGCCTGGTGGCCGAGGCCCACGCCCGCTTCCGGTCGAATGACGAGGGGCGGGTCGCCGATTATATTCCGGCGCTTGCGCAGGCGCCGCGCCAGGGCTTTGGCATCTGTCTGGCTGGCGTCGCCGGGGAGTGTTTCGCCGCCGGCGATGCGGACCATGAATTCACCATCCAGAGCATCTCCAAGCCCTTTGTCTTCGCGCTCATCTGCCAGGCGATCGGCGACGAGGCTGCGCGTCTGCAGCTCGGTGTCAACAGCACCGGACTCCCATTCAACTCGGTGATTGCCGTGGAGCGCGCCGACGACGGATTGACGAACCCGATGGTCAATGCCGGCGCCATCGCGACCACCAGCCTGGCCCCCGGCGCGAGCGCCACTGAGCAGTGGCAGTTCATTGCGGACGGTTTGTCGCGCTTCGCCGGGCGGACCCTGACCATCGATGAGACAGTCTACCAGTCCGAGGCCGCCGCCAACCAGCGTAACACCGGCATCGCCAAGTTGTTGCAGAGCTACGACCGTATCTATAGCGATCCGGTCCAGGCCACTGATCTCTATACGCGCCAATGCGCGTTGCGCGTGACCGCCAGAGACCTGGCCCTGATGTCCGCCACCTTGGCCAATGGCGGCGTGAATCCGGCGACCAGGGAGCCCGTGATCGCGGCCGGTCACTGCCAACACATCCTCGCCGTGATGGTCACCGCCGGGCTCTATGAGACGTCCGGCGATTGGCTCTATGAGACCGGTCTACCCGGCAAGAGTGGGGTGAGCGGGGGCCTGATCACGGTCGCTCCCGGCAAGGGGGGCCTCGCGACCTTCGCGCCATTGCTCGATGCCGCCGGCAACAGCATCAAGGGCCAACTGACGGCCCGCTGGCTATCCGAGCAACTGGGCTTGAATCTATTCGCTTCACGACCGGCCTCCGGGTCACTTTAGCCCCGGGGGTCGCCAAGCTCCCGGACCCGCGCGGGCCTTGATCGTCGTTGCGGCCGGGGCGCCCGTAGGGTGCGCCGCGCGCACCCGGGCGACCGGTGGACTTGCGCCTCCGCGGGGCTGGCGTCCGACGGGGCGCCGACCTGGCGGCACCGGTAAGGGCGCCGGGGGGGCGCGGGCCGGGTTCAGGGGGCGGATCGCGAAGCGGACCGATCCCGCGCCAACTGGGCCTGTACCATCTTGATCTCGCCGTAGGAACAGTCATCCCCGAGCGTCTGCTTGGCGAGCGCGAGCGCCTCGTGCCCGGTCTGCTCCAGCACGGCGGCGATCCGTGCGATTTTCTCGTCATCAATGAAGTCCGTGACGGCAAGCTCACCGCTGCGGATGTAGTGGGCCAGATGGCCGGCGATGGTGTTGGGTTGGAGCGAGCGGTGGCCGGCGATCTCCGCGATGCTCAAGCCCTCCTGGTACAGGCGATAGCTGATCAGTCTGGTACTGCCTGCTGCCACATCGCCTTCGGTCCTGGGTGGCTCACCAGGAGGCATGGCCGCGGCCTCAATGCCCTGGCCGCGGCACCAGTCGGCGACGAGGCCCAGGATCGCCTGGCCGTAGCGCGCGACGGAGGGCTTGCCGAGGCCTTTGACGGCGGCTAGCGTCTTCGGGTCCCGGGGCCGGGTGTCGGCGATCTGTCGCAGCACGGCGCGGGTCAGCACGCGATAGCGCTCGAGGCCCTCGCGTTCCTCTTCTGCCGCCTGCTGGTCGCGCCAACGCCGCAGTGCCCCCAGCAGCCCGGCGTCCTCGGCATCGCCGGGCCGCGGGCCAGGTGCCGGCGCCGTCGAGGGTCCGGCGGGCTCGGCGTCGATCCGCGCCCGGGCCAGCGCGCCCAGATGGGCGGCGGTCGCGAACCCCTCCCGGCAACTCTCGACCGCAGCGGTCTTGACCGCCACCTCCTTGCGCAGTTCCTCGACCGCCTGGCCGAGCTGCTTGCCCAGCGCCTTGTTGTCGGTCCCGAACGAGAAGGCGGCGAGCCAGGGGCTCAAGCCCTGCTGGAGCTGCGCGGAGAAATAGGCGGACGCCTTGCGCAGGCGTTCCTGCACCTGCGCGTCGTCCTCCGGGGTCAGGTCGTCGCGGAACAGCGAGCGGAGCTGGCCCCGGAACTTGGCGGCGACGGCGACGACCGCATCCAGGATCTGTCGCTCCAGCGCGTCGATCGCGTCCAAGCCATTCGCATCGATCACCTGCCGGTGCTCGCGCAGCAGGCCGAACAGCCGCCGCAACCGGGCGCCGAGCGCGTCGCAGTCCCAGCATTCCAGCAGCAGCCGTTGCTGGTAGGCGCGGCGCGCGCACTCGATCCGGTCCTGGGTCGGCGGGAAGCGGGTGGCGTCGGCCACATAGTCCGCGACCACCCGGTCGGTCATGACCGCCCGGCGCGGGATCGGGGTGCCGAGCACCAGTCCCTCGAAGGTCTTGCAGCGGCTCAGGGCGACATAGACCTGCCCGTGCGAGAAGGCCGCCCCGGCCTCGACGATGGCCCGCTCGAAGGTCAGGCCCTGGCTCTTGTGGATGGTGATGGCCCAGGCCAGGCGCAACGGATATTGGGTGAAGCGGCCGATGACCTCCTCGGAGATCGCCTTGGTCTCTGGATCGAGGGTGTATTGGATATTCTCCCAGGTGACCGGCTCGACGTCGATCGCGTCCTCCTCACCGGGGCAGCGCACGACAATACGCTCGCGCCCGAGGTGCTCGATGGTGCCGATCTTGCCGTTGAAATAGCGCTTCACCGGTGCGTTATCGTTGCGCACGAACATGACCTGGGCGCCTTGCTTCAGGGTCAGCTTCTCGGCCGTCGGGAAACTGTGCGCCGGGTACTCGCCCTGGATGTTCGCGGCGAAGCTGAATGACTTGGTGGCGAGCGCGTCGAGCCGTGTCTCATTGATGCGATCGGCGCCCTGGTTGTGCGTCGTGAGCGTGATATAGCCCTCCGACTCCCCGGGCCGGAAGCCGGGCAGATAGCGGGAATTCAACCGCTCCAGGGTCGCGTCGTCCAGCCGATTCTCGCGCACGCAATTGAGCAGCGCGATGAAGTCCGCGTCGGATTGGCGGTAGATGTGGTCAAGCTCGATGGGCACGACCTCGGTCGCTTGCAGTGCCCGGCTGCCGAAAAAATAGGCGCTGTCGTAGAACTCCCGCAGGATGGCCCAGTCCGGCCCGGGCACCACGGGTGCGAGCTGATGCAGGTCGCCGATCATCAAGAGTTGGACGCCGCCGAAGGGCCGCTCACAGCCGCGCTCCCGGCGCAGCACGAAATCGACCGCATCGAGCAGGTCGCAGCGGACCATGCTGATCTCGTCGATGATGAGGAGATCCAAGCCCTGGACGAGTTCGCGCTTCTGCCGGCGCAGGCGCCGCTCCGCCGCCTGGCGTTGGACCTCACCGCCGGGCACGAAGGGGCCGAACGGGAGCTGAAAGAACGAATGCAGGGTCACACCGCCGGCATTGATCGCGGCCACCCCGGTCGGGGCCGTGACGACGGTGCGCTTGGGCAGGTCTGCTTTGAGCGCGTGCAGGAAGGTGGTCTTGCCGGTGCCGGCCTTGCCGGTCAGGAAGACACTCAGATCGGTGCCGCGGATGAGCGCCTGTGCCAACTGCAATTGGGGATTGAGCATGTCCGTCTCGACGACTGGGCGGGGCGGCGGTCATTGTCGGGCTTTTTTGGCCTTGCGGCCAGTCGGGGGGCGGGGCGTTCTGGCCGAAATAGGTATCGATGGCCGACAAGCCTGGGCCAGGGCGCCCGAGCGGCCGGAAAAGGCCGCCGCGAGCCTCCATGTCCCTTGGGGGCCCGCCGATCGACTGCTAAGATGCCGGGTAGGTCGCCGCGGAGACCTCGCGCCTGGCGGAATTGGGACTGGTCGAACGCGGTCCGGACGGAACCGTCGCCGTGTCGTTCGACGCGATCGAGATCCTCCTGCCCCTGGCGCGGGCGGCCTGAGGGACGGTTGTCGGCGTCTGTCCGTTTTTCCTACTGCCCCCTCCTGGCCGCGCTATGCGCGCCGCCGGCCGAAGGCCAGCGCGCCGCGGGCTGCGCGACCCGGCGTCCCCGTGTTGGCCATCGCGCCGTCGGCCCCCGCGTGATCAGGGCGCAAGACCGGCCAGCCAGGACGAGCGCAGGATCGCCTGGGCGATCAGTTGATGGGCCAGCGGATTCCAATGACTATCGCTCGGCCATTCAAAGCGGGCCGCGGGGTGCGCCGCGGCATAGGGGATGAACTGCTCATCGGCATCGATCAGGGCGTAGCCGCGGGCGCGCGCCTGTTCCATGAAATGGCGGCGCATAAGACCGAAATAGCTGTCACGCGCGGACAGGTTGGCGGCGTAGCGAAAGCCATCGATTACGAACAGAATCCGCTCCGGGGGCAGGTCGGCGTATGCGGGCAAGTCGCGGAAGAAGGCGGCCACCGCGCGCTGCGATTGGTGCAGGCGGTGTTCATCAACCACCGTCGGGACATTGCCGACGAAGGCCGGCGCGGCGGCCTGGGCGGTTCCGATGCCGAGGGCCTCGCTCAAGCGCGACAGCGTTACGTCGGCATGGAGGTTGAGCAGCAGATAGCGCGCCAGGGCCGACGCCTGCACCAGCCCGCGGATGGCGCCGGGCGCATAATCGAAGCGGGTCAGGACCAGGTCCGCATCCTCATCGATATAGAGATGAAACCCGGGGCCGCTCTTGAATTCCGCCAGTGACTCATCGAAGTCGTTGCCGACCACCGTCACCACCAGGGCCGCGGCGCCATAGGTCCGGCGGGCGTGGCGCATCCACACCAGGAGCTGGCTGAGCGGCGCCCCCGAGGCAGCGAAACTGTAGCAGCGCATCCGCGCGGCGAGGTCCGCGGCCAGCCGACCGTGGAAGGTCTGCGGGTAGGGCACCATGAAGGCCTCGACGTATGAATCCCCCACGACGCCGATCAGGGGGCGGCGCTCCTCGGTCACATACGGCTGATCGTTGACGAAGCCGTCGTTATTAGTGCGTCCGCGATTGACGATGCTGAAATTCCAGTCCCTGGACCAGGTGAAGTCGCGATCACGGGCGAAACGAAAGATCGGTGAGACCGAGTTCACCGGCTCGGCGAAGGTGCCGCTGGTCACCGGGAGCAGGTGCAAGAGCCCTTCGGCCAGGAGGAGCGGCAGGGCAAGGCCCAGCAGCAGCGTGAGTATTCGCAACGTAATCGCTTTCACCCGGTCTCATCTCCGCTGGTTGCCCCGATCAGCGCGGCGCGACCGGCCCCGGGGCCTGATCATTATCACGGCCATCGGCCAGCGTCAATGTTGGTTGCCTGGTCGCCCTTACAGCGGCGGGTGCGATCGAAACGGATGTGGGTCGGCAGGCCCTTCCGGCTCCCGCGCTCCTGCGTGGGTAGCGAGTGCGGACGCTCCGCGTCCGATTTGGGGTCTCGGGCGCAACGAGGTCCTGGCTGGGCTCACTCAGTCGTACTTGAGGTACTGGAAGCGCGGGTCATCCGGGGTGCCCTCCAAAGCGCTGTCCGGACCCGGGCGCCAGGAGACGGTATCCTCGATCTGGCGTGCCAGCTCGAAGTCCTTGTCGGTGATTCCCTTGGCCGAATGGGTGGCGAGGACCACGGTCACGCCGGCGTAGGACAGGGCCAGGTCCGGGTGGTGCCAGGCGGCCTCCGCCAGGTGTCCTACGGTCGTGGCCACCATCAGGGTGCCCTTCCAGCCGCCGGTGCGGTACTTGCGCCTGATGGCGCCGTCCTCGTAGAACCAATGGGGCAACTCGGCGGTGAGCCGCTCGCGGATCGCCTCTTCGCTATAGACCTGGTCAGCGGACATGCGCGTCGTCTCCTGGCAGGGGTAAAAGGTTCCGGGCACGCCGCCGCCCCCCTCGCCCGCGTGCGGTGCGGGCGGGTGCGGGACGTCCCTGACCACCACATGGAAGCACGGCAGGGCCAGCGCAACCGCACAATTCCTGGCGTCGATCCTGGGGCCGGGCGTCACTCGCCGGCTCCGAGCGGCGTGCGACCCCTCGATGGTACGGCGGGCGCCGTCGGGCACCACGGGGTCAGGGGGCGGCGCGCAAGCGCGGCCTACGGGGCCGCGTGCGCGGGGTCGCGATCCGCGTCCCGTACGTATACTGGTAGTTGTAGGCATCGACCCGCTGCCGGCTGAACTGGGTGTAGCCCCTGACCGCCAGGTCGATGGTGGCCTGGTCCGCAAGGCGGGAAGACCCCGGTGAGCCTGGTGTCGGTCATCGCCTGGTCCGCGACCCGGACAATGCCCGCCAGATAGGCTGCGCTGTAGCGGTAGACCTGGGCGGTGGCCGGCGGCCTGAACCCGGCCGACGCCACCGGGCTGGTGAGCGCAAGCCCGGTCTAGGCCGGTCACGGCCAGGTGGATGCTATGGGCGGCGCAGCGGGAAAGAGACCCACCCCAGGGGGGCAGTTGCGTTCAGGATGAGGCCCCGCGTGTGCACGAGGCCGCCTGGCGGCGAATCGCCGGGACGGACAGGACCGACGGCATCCGGCCGTCGGCCCTTGGCTGGGTTGGCCGTTCCGGCGCGGTCAGTAGGGGTTGGGCACGACGCAGTAACTCAGTTCCGCCCCCTGGTAGCAGGGCTGGTAATAGACGCCGCCATCGACGTAGTACTCCTGATCCGCGACGGCGATCCGCTGCGCCGCGTAGGGCAGGGAGGCGACCGCGGCGCCGACCGCCAGGCCCGCCGCCGCGCCCGCGGCCACCGCGCCGGCACCGTAATAGCCGCCCCAGCCCGGTGCGGCGGCAACATAGCCGCGGCCGGGTCCGCCCGCGACGACGCCGCCGTCCGGACCCCGGGCGACGTAATCGCCGCCGGGGCCGCGCGCGGCGAACGAGCCATCCGGCCCGCGCACGGCGGCGGCACCGCCGTCACGGTCGACATCGACGCTACGGTCGACATCGACGTTGCGATTCACGTCGACGCTGCGGTCCACGTTCATGCTGTCGTCATGGAAGCCACCATCGCGGAAGCCGCCGCCGCTGAAACCGCCGTCACGGAAGTCGCCGCCGCCGCCACCGTGGAAGCCGCCGAAACCGCCCCCACCGAAGCCGCCGCCGCCAAAGCCGCGTGCCGCGGCGAGCGACGAGAGGCTGGACAGTCCGACGACCGCCGTGACCAGCAGGGCCCCACGCAGGGTCTTCGATTGACGTATCGTCATGGCTTGGCTCCAGTCGCGTCAGGGGTCGCGTCAGGGGTTACCGCGGGGGGCGCGGCGGGCTTGGCGGGTGCGGCCGGCGCCGCCGCGAACTTGATCTGCTTCAGGCCCGGCGCCGGGGTGAAGGTGAAGGTGTCGGGCTTGAACTTTGGGGCGGTCTTCCAATCGCTTAAGACCGCGGTCCACTGCGGGGCGGTCGGCAGGTTCTTCTGGTTGACCAGGATCTTCACCGGCAGCGGTTTGTCGCCGGTGGTGATCCAGAGTTGGTACTGCAGGTCCGCACGGTCGAAGGCCAGGTGCTCGGTCGCCACCCCCCCGACCTTGGCGGGTCCGACATAGAGCGCGTGGCCCTGGCCCTTGCCCATGTGCTCGCAGAGTTTCGGACTGCTGAGGTCACCGAGCGGGACCCGGAACCGCAGTTGCCCCGCGGCCTTCGCCAGGGCCGCCTCGATATCGCCTTGTGCCTCGGCCGAGGCATAGACCTTGGCCTGCGGGTCGACCAGGGTCAGGGCCTTGCCGTCGAAATAAACCTGCTTGTCGAACAGGTCGCCGACGGCATTGACCCGCAGCCGGTTCGGGCGCTCCACGAAGGTCTCGGTGGTAAAGCCGAATTGCAGCTTCTTGCCCCCGGTATAGACCTCATCGTCGGTCACCTCGGCCCGGTAGGAAAACCGCTCGAGCGATTTCAGATGGGCGCACATCGCGGCAACCAGTTGGTCCGGGTCCGGCGTGGTGCCCTTCTCGGGGGCCGCACCGGCCAGCGCCGGAGCACTCAAGAGTACCAGGCACCCCAAGGCGACCCGGCGGTTGGGTTTTAGTCGCATAACACTCCTCCTCGTGAACGGTGACCGTGCGGTTCTTCGGGCTGATGGCGAGGGGATCGGCGAGGCCGCTTCGCGCCGCTCATTCTACAACCGAAAGGCCCACTGGCGCGCAGGGTCGATCCGCACAGTGAACCCTACGGCCGCTGGGAGCGCCGGACCCCGGCCGTAGGGTGGACAAGCGATAGCGCAGTCCACCGAATCCCACGCCGCCTGTCTTGGACACCCCGGCGCATTAAAGGGCCGCCGTAGGGGCGGGTTTGAAACCCGCCCCTACAAGGTTGCATTGCGGCGGCACCTGGCCACCACGGAGGAGCCCGACCTGACTTTCGCGGTAAAGCCTGGCTCCGTAGGGTCCGCTGTGCGGACCAACTCCCTGGCTGGCGCGCGCCATCAGGTCCCGATCCCGGCCCCTCAACCCCAGAACAGCGAGCGCGTGAGGTCCCCGTCGCGCTCGATGCGGTGCTCGAGGATGCGCACCCCGGGGGTCGGCTCGGGCTGCCAATCGTGGCTGGCGATGATGGCGCAGGTGCCGGACTGGCGCACCAGGTCCAGGAACAACGCCGTGATCCGCGCGGCGTTTACGGGGTCCAGGGAGGCCGTCGGCTCGTCCGCCAGGACCACGCCCGGGCGGTGGGCGAGCGCCCGGGCGATGGCGACCCGCTGCCGCTCACCCACCGAGAGCTGCCCCGGGCGCTTGTCGAGCAGCGCACTGATGTCGAGCCGCTCCGCCAGCCGCTCGACCCCGCCGCGTGGGTCCCGCCCCAGGAGCCGGCAGGGCAGTTGGATGTTCTCCCGCGCGCTCAGGAAGGACAGCAGTCCCCCGGTCTGGAGCACATAGCCGATGTGGTCGGCGCGCAGGTGCCCCAGGCCGTCGAGGTCGTCGCGCTGCCACAAGCGCCACAGGTCGGTGGCGCCGCGGTGCTCCGGGTGGAAGCTGAAAGTCGCCGCCTCGTCCGGGCACAGGGCGAGCGCCAACAGGTCCAGTAGCGTGCTCTTGCCGCAGCCGCTCGGCCCGCGCAGCACCACCACCTCCCCCGGCGCGATGCGCAGTTCCGGCACCCGCAGTTCAAAGGCGGTCCGGCCCGCGGAGCGGCGCTTGACCAGCCCCTGGCACTGATAGACCGGCGGTGAGGCGGCCATCAGGGCAGGCTGTCCAGGGGGACGGTGGTGACCGACTCCCCGGGCGGGGCCTGCGGGTTGAGGCTGATCCAGCGGTCGGTCTCGTCGTGGATCTTGCGGTAGAGCCGGATCTTCTCCTCGATCACGTCCAGCACCTCCTGCTGCTCGGCGTAGGAGCGTGCGACCCAGCGCTCCTGGGTCAGGTTCATGACCTGGCTGGTATAGGGCAGGCCGTCCAGCCAGGCCCCCACCAGGCCCACGTCCGCCAGGCGCTTCACCTGGATCTGGCCGACCTTGTCCGGGTCGCGCGCCAGGGCCGCGGCGGCGCCCCGGAGCTGGTCGAAGAAGTCCTTGGTGCTCAACTGGGTGCGCTCACCGGCGGCGAAAATAGCCTGCAAGGTCTCCTGCAGGTTGCTCAATTGGTTCTTGCTGATCATCACCCGGACCTCGAGCGTCTTCTGCGAGGGGTCCAGGGGATCGCGGTCGGTGGTCCAGGCCTCGATCAGCCGGGGCGCCCGGCTGCCGGTCTCCCGCCCCAGATAGGCGAGTTGCATGGCGCGGCCGACCAGCGCGGTCTTGCGGGCCACCGGGTCGGCCTGCGGACCCTGCGGCACCTCGATCGGGCGATTGGCGGCGGCGCTCTCCAACTGGGTCAGCAGGGCCTCGCCCAGGGTATCGACCTGGGTCCCGAAGGACTCGACCGTGCCGCCCGCCACCGGGAAATAGAGGTCCCCCGCATCGCCCCAGCGGCTGAGCTCGCGGTACTGCGCGGCCGCCTGCGCGTGACCCTGCATGCCCGCCCGGGTCAGCAGGTGCAGCACGGCAATGGCGATCTTACTGCCGCCGCCGGACTGGTCTTTCTCCTGGGCGATGAGGCGCAGGCGCGCGGCGGAGAGCCCCGTGCGCCCCAGGGGGTCGGTGGCGTCGCGCGCCCCCGCGTCCGTGATCAGGACCAGATAGCGGGCATCGAAACCGCTCCAGTCGATCCGCTCCAGGCCGTCCTGGACCCCGGCGAAGGCGTCCTCGTCGAACCCCTTGCTGGAGACCTTGGCCTCCTCGACACCGGCCACCTTGCCCAGGAAGGTCGCCGGGTCCTGCCCATCCGCCAGGCTCGCCACCACCTGGCTCACATAGTCAAGACCCGGGGCGGCCTCGACGTTGTCACGGAAGGCGACCAGGCCGAAGCTCAGGCGGTCCCCCAGCTTGGAACCCCGGAGTTTGTCATAGATGCGGCGAACCGCGGCGCGGGTGCGATCGATATAGGGCCCCATCGAGACGGTCGTGTCGATCACGAAGACCACCCCGGCCCGGTAGCCGGGGTGCTTCGACCCGGCCCCCTGCCCTGGCCCCGGCGACCCGGCCCCCGGCTGGACCGGTTTACGCGGCCCCGCCGCGGCCCCGGACGCCAGGAGGTCCTGCTCCCCCGCCTGGAGGGTGACGGCGGCCACCTTCAGCAGCATGGTCTCGTGGCCGCTCTGCAGATAGACCGGCTCGAAGGAGAGGATGGGCAGCAGATAGAACTGCCGGTTGGGGTCGATGTAGGTGTCCGGTTCCTGGGCGATGACCGGAAAGTCCGCGGGCAGGCGGCCGGACTTGATCGCGGCGCGCAGGCGGTCGAGGCCCGGCACCAGGTCCTCACCGTCCAGCAGGCCGGCGAGCCGGTCGTGCTCCCGAAAGAACAGGGCCGGGTCCCGGTTGGAGGTGCGCGTGAAGGCAAGTGTGAGCGTCTGGCGCCAATCGATCACCTGCCCCGCCGCGATCCACCCCTGCACCGGACCCGCGGCGGCGGCCCCCACCTCCACCCAGTCCTGGCCCTGGGCAGGCTGGCGGCCGAAGACATAGAGCACCGAGAGCGGCGGCAACTCGGGTCCGGCCAAGGCGGCCCCGCCCGGGGACGCGAGCAGGCGCGCCGCCGGGCGCGTCAGCACCCGCTGATAGAGCCCCGGCTTGTCCGGGATGGACAGGGCCTCGCGGGCGGCCGGTGCGGGTACGGGTGCGGGTCCGCGTGTGGATCCGGGCGCCGGTGTGGGTGCGGGCGCGGCCGACGCGAGCCCCAGCAGCAGGATGGACGCGATGAGTGCCGATAGGGCCCGGGGCAGGAAAGACCTCATGGCATCTCGCTCGGTGTTGGGGTCGGGTGGCAAGCGTGCTGCCCCGCGAGGGCAGGCGTCGGTCCCGGGGAGTCCGGCGGACAGGATGCCCGTGACCGGGATAGATGGTGCTTATTCATAGCCCGCGGCGCAAGGGGCGCGGTGCCCAGACCGGCCCCGGCGGTCGCTCCGGGCGGTCGGGCCGCATGGGCGGGACCGCGCCGGCGTCGCGGGAACCGCCTATTAGCAACCGCGCTCCAGAGACCGGAAACCGTCCACGGACAGGAGCACGAGCCGATCACGGCCGTTGCGCGTGACGGCTACCGGCTCGGTCAGTTTGCAGGTCGGCCCCCGGATGTTTGCAGGTCGCTACACTTATGGTACTTTTTGTCTACACTCTCTATGCTGACGTTTCCGGCTTTTCCAGGGGGGTACCAGAGGGGCGGGGGGTTACGCTGGGGGATTTTCGAGGGGTTTGTGCAGATCCAGCCAAACCCAGCCAAAACTCCCGGCCTCAAGTGCCTGGCCCTGGACAGCTTTCAGAACTCTAAGGTGAATACGTTCGCCGCCACTTCAGTATCGGAGCCGCGTCGCGAGCCGGCGCAAATCGTCGCTCGGAGTAAACCATGGCACAAGTGAAAATCACTTCAGTTCGTGGACTTCAATCGTCCTCACTGCAACTCACCTCAGTCATTGTCGAAGGAACCGCTGCTGACTGTGCCCGCATAAGAGTCACTGTAAAATGCAAAGGTGAGCCCCAGACCAAAGAGGTCGGTGCGTTAGCTGGCAAGTTCACGGCGACCTTCTCTGTCTACGAACTGTCCACCTTGAAATGCCTGTGTGGGAGCGAAATCATAGTGTCGGCGGCGTGCGTCGATGATCCAAAACGTTTCAACCAGTGGGCGGACAAGCTTCTATGTAAACCCGACACCACGGTTCCTCCGGTGACGCCCTGCGGGTGCGTGGACAAGTCGCAATCGCTGGTGGACTGCGGCGCTCCCACGCCGTTGACCGGCCCGCAGTACACGTTGCCCTATCACCGCGCCCTCCCGTGTGATTCCCTGGAGGTTCCACTCGGGGATCCGGACATGCCTGATCTTCGTCTTGCCGGCGCCAAAGTTGGGGCGCTCGGCGCCGGCTTGGCGGTGGACCTTCTCTTCAATCAAGCCTGGTATTTCAGCCAATTTGGCATCAGTGATCTCATCTCCACCATTTCGCTGGCACCCGGTGAACGTCTCAAGGTGACCGTCAAGAAGACGCAGCGCAAGCTGTTTCAACAGGACACGCTGGACTCGGTGGAGAAACTGGAATCCTCTGAGAGCACGCTGATCGACAAGGACGTAATCAACGTCACGCGGTCTACTTCGGAAACGGAGAACTGGAAGGTGGACGGCAACGGCGGCATCCGCCTTGGCTCCTTCGGTCTCAGTGTCTCCGCTGGATATTCGAAGTCCATCAACGACACGGCAAAGAACTCGCTCGATCGAATTGCCGAGTCCACCGTCAAATCGGCGCGCAGTCTGAAATCGCTTCAGAAAGTCGAGATCAAGGAACAGTCGGAAGAGACCGGCGAACAGACTGCCGCGCGGACACTCTCTAATCCGTACAGAGATCGCTCGCTGACCATCAAGGTCTACAGTCTTGCAAAATCCTACTGCGTGGACACGCGCTTTGTGAGCGCAGAACCGGTCGTTCTGATCAACCTGAACGCGCTTTCGTTCGATCGTGATTTCGTAATGTCCTCCGGCTCTTTCTTGTCGGAACGTCTGCTCGATCCGAACTTACAGGTGGAGTTACCGACGGCTCTGGAGGCTGTGGCGGACTTTCGGGAAACGGATAACGAGGAGCGGGCGATCATGCTGGCGAAATCCGCCCTTAGTTACCTGTTTGATTATCCGCCCAACATTTTTGGGATCGTCGACCCGTCGCCCGAGGCCAACAATCCCGAGACGTCCCTGGTCGCCACTTCCACTGCCGGCGGAAAATCCGGCCTGCAGGATGCCATCGACAACGGCTATCCGCTGCTCTTTACGACACTGAGTCTGTATTACACAGTCTATAGCGACTACACGGCCAAGAAGGGACCTATTGCCGGGGACGACAGGTTGCCGCTCGACCTCGCACTGTCACTTGAAAGTACGCTTGGGCCTGTCTGGAGTGCCACCACTGAGAAAACACTCGAAAATAGGGGAAATCTAGTCGATACGGATGATTCTACCGAGTGCTTTCGAAGGCTGGCTGGCTTTCTGAGCATCGTGTCGGGAATCATCCGGCCCCTGGTCAGATACGTCGAGAAGGAAGAAGAAACAAAGCTCACGGCGCGAAAGGCAAATCTGGTCATTGATCGAACCATTGGTCACCTGAATTGCCATTCGGACTATTACACGCAACAGTTCCTTGAATACGTGGGCGCGACCACCGCACTACGAACAGTAAAGCAATTCGTCAGGGACGTCTTCTCCCGCTTGAACGGAACAGCACCGGTGAAGGTGGCATACGAAGATGTGTTCGATCTGGAAGAGACGTATCTGTATGGCAACCAGATCATTGTGCCGATCCGAAAAGGGAAAGGGCACGCGGACATGATCCAGTTCTCCTCATGGCTTTCCCTTGGCCAGGTTTCCGGTATCGTCCTTGATGTTGCCAGCACGACCGATGTCGTGGTTCCGTTTGACGGCATCCATCTTGAAGCGATAACCGGCAAGTGCGTGCTGGCCGATGTACCGCCGGATCAGCGCAACGTCACTTTGGATGGCGAGGTGGCCATCAGCACCGGGTGGTAGCGAGTTCCCATGGCGCCTCCTGTGAAGACCGTAGTGGAACCGAGAGCGCTGCGTGGTGATTTATCGGAGTTGCCGGCCGCCCCGTTGCTTCGCCCATTCGCGTCCTCACAAGGCGTCCTGTACTCAAACGACGTGGATCAGGGCAAGATCAAGAATTGCTGTCTGCCCGCCGTGCTGGCAGCCATGGCCAACACATCCCTCGGCCAAGAGCGAATACGGAAGATGATCGCTTTCAACGAACAGGTGCAGGCCCGTTCCGTGGTGAATGGCGCAGTAGTGGTGACACCAGGAATCGTCCGAGTCACTTTTGGAGTAGGCGCAAGTGTGATTGCGATCAGCCGTCTGCTGTACCGCGAGAAATCTCCAAACCCTCCTGGGGAGATACTCTACGCCAAATCGCTGTCGGGTCAGGGCTGGGTCAGCTTTATCGAAAAGGCTTACGCCGTGTTCGCCTCCCACAGAGCAAAGCAGGGCGAGGTTGGATACGCGAGCCTGGTGCTGATCGATCCCAAAACTGTCATGCTCGACCTGCTAGCCCCGCGGCTGGCTCCGCTGGTTATTCCGGTCACTAAGTACAGCGCGCCGGCGGCGGTGAGTCGCTGGCTGGCACGGTCCGGCCAGCGCCCGACGATTGCGACCACTCCGAAAGCCGCTGACAACGGTTTCAACACTCCGCACGCGCTGATGGCTAATCACGCGTACGCTGTCGTCGGGCTCGATATTACAGGACAGAAGCGTGCTCGCGAGTCGATTGTCAAATTGTCGAGCGACGAGGCTGAGATTGCGCTGGGCGACTTCATCGCGGATTTCGATTCAATCGTTACTCTGCGTGACTGAAACACACCGGCCCGAGAATCCGGCGTTATCGTGGTTCCGACTATGGGCTATGGGCTATGGGTATGGGACGCATCTATTTGGTAGCGGATTCAACATGGGGGAGTTTGCCGGCCGAGGTGCGGAAAGCCACGGTCCAGCGTATAGGGAGTCTGTTCGTTTTTGACAGAACCCAGGTGATGACCGTTGTGACCACGGTCCCGGGGGCCATCCCGGAGCAGATCAACTTCATAGCCGCGGTCATCCGTCCATATCCGAATCGGTCCGAATCGGGGCCAGTCGGAGTGGGGATTCCGTTTTCATGTTTACAATCAGACCGCGCATGAGATCCGGCACCAGCTCAAGGCGAGCCGCACCGGAGCAGGATTGGGGAAACACGCCGCTACCGGCCTCGGCGCCAAATACGCCGACATCGCCAGCCCAGCGATCACCTTCACCGACCAAAGCAAGATCGTTCAAGAACTCCAAACCCTATGGTTGCGGCAGCGCGGCCGCCATACGGAGTACATTCTCCGGCATACTTCGTGAGGCCGCAGTTTCCGTAGCGCTCCCACCACGTCACGTAAAAATCCGTATCGGCACCCGGGCGATCAACTACTTTGCGATGCGCAAGAAAACGGCCAAACAACGCTCAACCTCTATCATTGCATCCGCATCAAGGCGCCCGCAGGCTTGCCCGACCTTGTCGCGCTTCACGGTCATCGCCTTATCGACCATCACTTGTGACGGCTTCTGCAAGCCGTTCCCGGCGTTCGGCGCAACTGTGATCCGAAACAGCGGCGCGGCAACCAGCGTGCTGGTTGCCGGCAGGACGGTGACGGTGGTGTGCTCGCCGAATTGATCTGCCTGAATCACCAATGCGGGTCTTGGCTTGCCGAAGTCGCCTGGCTTGGCGATGGTCACGAAGTCCCCCCGTATCATGCCGTCCAGCCGTCCAGCCGTCCACCTCCGCCAAGGCTTCATCCATGAATCGCTGCATATCCGTGTCGGCCAGATCCGCCTGAGCGGCAATCAGAGACTGACGGCGGCATTCTTCCGCGAAGCCTGGCCGGCGCGTATCAGGTACCCAGATTTGCACCGGGCGAAGTCCTGCCGTACGCAAGGCCTCGCGATGCTCTTGAACACGGGCGTTCACGGGAATCGTTGCCAACGCAAATCTCCTGTTGTCTAGTCACACTAAACAGTATAGGCAACAAGAAAAGTAACCTGCAACGCATTTCTCGCGATTTCCATGCCCCCGCTTCGCCGCCCTAACGCCCCCTCGCCCTTTACCCCTCGCCTGTGCTCGGGGTCTCGTTGCGCCTGAGACCCCGAATCGGACGCGGAGCGCCCGCACGCCCTCTCACGCAGGAGCGTCACTGCCATTAAGTGAAGGCGCACTTCCCGACCGCCTCGCCTCTGCCTGGAGTCCAAGGCTTCAGCCTTGGCGCGCTCCAAGGCTGAAGCCTTCGACTCCAGGGGCTTGGGCTGCGGCGCTTAACTTAACGGCAGTGACCCAGGAGCGTGGGAGCCGGAGGGGCCTGCTGACTTGATGCCACCGACGCGGCGAGTGGGAGCCAGGAACCGGGTCTTGGTCATAATTCCGGCCACCGGGTCCACCGCAAGGCCATTGGTCCGCACAGCGGACCCTACGGAGCGCGGGCTTACCGTAGGGTCCGCGGTGCGGACCGATCGCCGCTGGCCGGAGGGTAGATGGCCTGGTTGGTCGCCGCCTCCGCGTCATCGCCGTTGAGGCTGAGGCCGCCCTGATAGGAGGGCCGGGTACCGGAGGCCAGGTCGCCGGGATAGCCGATGTGGCTCCAGTAGTTGCCGTTGTCCCAGGAGTCGTCGTAAATAGACCGTGCCGTGGACGATTGGAAAAGGCGATCACATCGGTGTGTCCCGGGACCGGCGGCGACCCCGTAGAATCGCGAGGTGACGCCGCGGCGACTCGCAAGGTGGCAGCGGGACGTCCGAGCGGCCTCAGCGATCGTGCCGGGCGGTCGGGCCGCAGGGGCGTGACCCTATCGGCGTCACGGGGACCGCCTCCCCGCTCCCACGCTCCAAAGACCGGGCAAGTATTCGCGGCACTCGCACGCGGCAGGAATCGCCGACGACGTTCGTCGGACACCGCTTGAAATAGAACCGCACGTCGCTCAAACGAACGGTTTCGCGCCCGTATAGACGCCATGCCGACTCAGGGTCGTGGAGGGTAACTCGCCGAAGAGCGTCCGATACTCCGTGGCGAAGCGGCCGAGTTGGTAGAAGCCGAAGGTCATGGCGATCTCCGTCACGGTCGGCCCCCCGCGCTCCCCCGCGAGCAGGGCGCGGCGCGTGGCATGGAGCCATAGCCGGCCATGGTCCTGCCCGGCATCCATGCGAGCATCCACTACGCCAGGCAAGGTAGCGGGAATCCCCTCCTCGTGCAGTGTGGCCCCCCGATAGTGCGAGCGCCCACCCACGCGGATGGGCACCGTAAAGCCCAGCATCCCGTCGGGACTCAGGCCTTGGACATCCACGCGACCAAGGAACGACTCGCGATAGATGAGCCAGTTGGGGGTGACCAGGGCCTGCTTGCGGTTGCAAAACGGGCGCCCGCCGACGGGGGCGGCGAGCAGTTCCCAGGGCCGTGATGCGCTTTCCCAAACGCAGGGGTCATCGATGTCCTGCACGACAACGAAAGCCCGCGGCGGGCGGACCCCTTGGTCGCCAATGGGCGTCTGTCTTGGAATCGTCAACAGTTCCCCCTCGATTGCGGAAAGTGCATAGACCGCGGGCGAGCAATGCCCTAGCTTTCCCGTCAAATTCTAACCAGACTCCGCCCCGCCGAAACACCTCGGCAGGCGCGTGGTCGGAAGACTCGACCTCAAGCCCTTGCTCCCCACCTGGCAATCCCATCACGGAGATCATCCAATGAAGCGATCCCTGCTCGGCCTGTTCGCCACCGCGGCGCTACTGGTCCACCTGCCCGGACTTGCTGCAACCGGGGCGGCGGCCGGCGCAGCGACCACACCCAACATCCTGGTCATCATGGGCGACGACATCGGCTGGATGAACGTCTCATCCTACGGCAGTGACAGCATGGGCGTGGCGACACCCAACATCGACCGCATCGGGCGCGAAGGGCTGCGGCTCGGCGCCTTCTACGCCCAGCCGAGCTGCACCGCCGGGCGGGCGGCCTTCATCACCGGCCAGTTGCCGGTGCGCACCGGGTTGACGACGGTCGGCACGCCGGGCTCCCCGGCCGGGCTCAAGGCCGAGGACATCACGCTCGCCGAGATCCTCAAGACCAAGGGTTATGCCACGGCGCAGTTCGGCAAGAACCACTTAGGCGACCTGGACGAGCACCTGCCTTGTCGCCACGGCTTCGACGAGTTCTGGGGCAACCTCTACCATCTCAACGCCAACGAGGACCTGGAGGACCCGGACCGGCCCACTAATCCCGCGTTCGTGGCCAAGTTCAACCCGCGCGGCATCGTCTCCTGTACTGCGGGCGGGCCGGCCGCGGACGAGGGACCGCTGACCATCGAGCGCATGAAGTCCTTCGACGACGACGTGGCCGCCAAATCCCTGGCATTTCTGGACCGCCGCTCCCAGGATGGCAAACCATTCTTTCTGTGGCACAACGCCACGCGTCAACACGTTTTCATTCACCTGAAACCGGAGTCCCAGGGCGCGTCGCGCGCCGGCCGCGAGGATATCTATGGCCAGGGGCTCAAGGAGCACGACGGGCACGTAGGTCTTCTCCTCGCCAAGCTCGACGCGACGGGCCTGGCCAAGAACACCATCGTCATCTACACGACCGACAACGGCGCCTATCAGTACATGTGGCCGGAGGGCGGTACCTCGCCCTTCCGCGGCGACAAGGGCACCACCTGGGAGGGCGGCGTGCGCGTGCCCTTCCTGATGCGCTGGCCGGGCGCACCGGCCGGGCGGGTGAGCGGCGAGATCGTCGACATGACCGACCTGCTGCCGACACTCGCCGCCGCCGCGGGCGAGACGGATGTGGTGGCGAAGCTGAAGGCGGGAGAGACTTACGGCGGCCACAGCTACAAGGTGCATCTCGACGGCTTCGACCAGTCCGCCTTCCTCACCGGCCAGACTGACAAATCGGCGCGCAATGTCATCTTCTACTACGACGAGGGCACCCTGACGGCGATCCGCTACGGCCAGTTCAAGGTCACCTTCTCGGCCAAGCTGGACGGTCATTGGGACGACCCGCTCCAGAACCTGGGGCGCCCCGTGATCGACAACCTGCTGATGGACCCCTTCGAGCGGCAATGGGGCGACCTGAACCGGCAGTACGCCGAGCACAAGGCCTGGGTCCTGACGCCCATGGTCGGCGTCGTCGAGCAGCACTTTGCGAGCTTCAGGGACTTCCCGATCCGGCAGGTCGGACTCTCCGCCCAGTTCGGCAAGACCATCGAGGGCATCCAATCGCAGTTGCTCAAGATGCAGCAGGCCAACTAGGCCGCACGGAGATACTTCAAGATGACGAATCGCCCGCCGCGCGTCCGACCCAGCATGGCCCCGACCTGGCCGCTGGCCCTGTCACTCACCCTCGGATGCCCGGCCGCGGCGCTCGCCGCGGAGGGCGGGACCGGTCACTATCTGCCGGGCGGTGCGGCGACCCTGATCGACTTGCCGCCGACCAAGCCCGGCTGGGTCGTGGAGCCGATCTATCTGCATTACGAGGGCACGGCATCAAAGTCCACGATGATCCCCATCGCCGGGACCCTGGCCGCGGGCCTCGCGGCGACCAGTGACGCCCTTCTCCTCGGCGGTCTCTATACCTTAGAGCAGACCCCGTTCGGCGCCCACTATAGCCTCGGCGCCTATTTGCCCTATGTCTGGGTCAGCGTCGACGCGCACCTCGACACCCCGCTCGGCACCGTTCGGCGTCGCGACAGCGCTGCCGGCATCGGCGACCTGACGCTGATCCCCGCGATGCTGGCCTGGAAGACGGGGTTCTGGCAGATCAGCGCCTTGCTCCCGGTCTACGCCCCCACCGGCGACTACCAGCCGGATCGACTGGCCAACCCCGGCCTCAACTACTGGACCTTCGACCCGACACTGGGCGTTTCCTACAACAACGACAAGAGCGGGCTCAATGCCGCGCTCTACCTGGGGATCGGCATCAACACCGAGAATCCGGACACCGACTACCACAGTGGCTCGACCTTGCACCTGGACGGCAGCATCCAGCAATTGATCCCGGTCGGACCGGGTTTCCTCGGCATCGGCGCCCAGGCCTTTTACCTGGATCAGGTAACCGCCGACAGCGGGCGGGGCGCGCGTCTCGGCGACTTCCAGGGCCGCACCGCAGGGATCGGCCCGGCGCTGACTTATGTCCTGCCGCGCGGGAAAGAAACCTTGGTCGCGGAGCTGCGCTGGCTGCCCGAGCTGGACGTGCAGAACCGGCTGGAGGGCGACTACGTCTGGCTCAAGGTCGTGTACCAGTTTTGAGGCGGCCATCGACCTGAATGCGGGCGCCGAGCGTGCGCCCTGAACCCTACCGCAGCGCGTCCCGTTTGGGGCGTGCCCCCACGCGATATTCCAACGCCACGAGAGAAGACGGAGACCACATGAAGACCACTACTGCGCTTGTCGTATCCCTCATCTGTTTTGGCCTGACCGCGCCGGCGATCAGCCAGGCCGCTCCGTCCGATTTGCCGACCGCCACCAAACCCAACATCATCGTCATCCTGGCCGACGACCTGGGCAATGCCGACCTCGGCTATCGCGGCAGCGACATCCGGACACCGAACATCGACGCGCTCGCCAAGGGCGGCGTGCGGCTGGAGAACTTCCACGGCATGCCCGTCTGCACCCCAGCGCGCGCTGCGCTGATGACCGGCCGCTATCCGATGCGCCAGGGACTGCAAACCCTGGTGATCTTCCCCAACCACAAGTACGGCCTGCCCACCGACGAGCGGACCCTGCCGCAGGCGCTCAAGGATGCCGGCTATGCGACCTTCATGGTCGGCAAGTGGCACCTGGGCCATGCCGACCAGAAGTTCTGGCCGCAGAACCGCGGCTTCGACCATTTCTACGGCAACACCGTCGGCGAGGTCGATTACTTCACCCACAAGCGTTCCGGCATCCTCGATTGGCAGCGCGACGGCAGCTTCATCGATGAGGAGGGCTATTACCTGGACCTGATCGGCAATGAGGCGGTCAAGATCATCGAGCACCAGCCAAAGGACCAGCCCTTCTTCCTGTACTTCGCCTCGCTCGCCCCGCACGCGCCCTATCAGGCGCCCAAGGCTGGGGAGGACCGCTATGCCGACAGCATCGCGGACCCGACGCGCCGTACCTACGCCGCCATGATCAGTTCGCTCGACGAGCAGGTCGGGCGGATCGTCAAGGCACTGGATGACTGCGGCATGCGCGACAACACCCTGATCATCTTCTCCAGCGACAACGGCGGACCCCGCAGCGCGGTGGTGGCCAGCGGCGCTCACTCCCCGGAGGAGCGCGCCGAGAGCGGCGTCAAACAGGAGTCCCTGCCGGCCAGCAACGGCGATCTGCGCGGCGGCAAAGGCAGCCTGCATGAGGGCGGGGTGCGCGTTCCGACCATCTTCAACTGGCCGGCCAAGCTCCAGCCGCGGGTCGTCGATGAGCCGCTGCACCTGGTGGACGTTATGCCCACCGCCATGGCGCTGGCCGGGGCACCCGCCAACCCCGCCGACAAGCCGCTCGACGGCAAGGACATCTGGACCACCGTCGCCGCGGGCCAGGCCTCGGCGCACGACGACATCCTGGTCAACGTCGAGGCGTTCCGCGGCTCCGTCATCAAGGGTCAGTGGAAGCTGGTCAAGGTCGCGCTGCTGCCGGGCAAGACCGAGTTGTTTGACCTGAGCGCCGATCCCAGCGAGGAAAACAACCTCGCCGAGCAGAACCCGGAGGTCGTCCGCGACCTGGAGGGCCGCCTGATCGCCTACGCCAAGCAGCAGAAAATGAGCGAGTGGCTGAAGGCGCAGCCGGACTACCTGGGCGCCCAGGGGCAGACCCTGTTCGACCCGGACTTCGACATCGACGACGGCGGGATGCCGCATCTGAAGCCGGTCCTGCCCCAGCCCTGATCCCGCACTCTGCCTCCTTTCGGAAGCGGCCCCGGATACCGGCGTAGGATGCGCCGTGCGCACCGAGTGCGCACATCGACCGCGAGTCCGGGTCCCTGCGCCCTGGGGTCGATGGCTTGGGCGGGGTGCCCGCCGCGCCCGCGATGTGCTAGCCTAGGCCACGGGATCAGGCCAAACAAGGTGCAGCATCATGCAGATCGGGCGCCGCGTCCGACAGAAGCGACTCGCTGATTTCGGTCGTGCTGCGGGACAAGCGCAGGGGGTGTTGGCGAATGTGGCCTCGACGGATTTTCTTCAAGCCGTCGCGCTATTGCATGCCAAGGAGATGCGACTTGCAGCCCAGGCTGCCAAGCCGGACAAGGAGAGCGAATGGCCGGCAGTCCGTGCCACCCGGCAATCACTGCTGGACCTGCCATTGGCGTCCTACAAGAAGTACTGCAATAAGGTCAGACTGGGCTTTGAACGCGCCGCGAAGTTCTTGCGTGCGCAAAAGATTTATCGCATCGCCGATCTCCCTTATCAGACGCAACTGGTTCCCCTGGCAGCTATATTTGCAGAGATCGGCGACCAGGCCGAGCATGCCGCCATCAACAAGAAGATCGCCCGTTGGTACTGGTGCGGCGTTTTCGGTGAACTCTACGGCTCAACGGTAGAAAGCCGCTTCGCCAAGGACATCCTGGAAGTGCCCGCATGGTTGGACGGAGGGCCGGAGCCGTCTACGGTAGCCGATGGTGTGCTGCGTGCCGACCGCCTGCTGACGATGCGGTCGCGGCTCTCAGCCGCTTACAAAGGCTTGCAGGCGCTGCTGATGCGTGAAGGTGCGCGCGACTTCCGCAGTGGACAGGCATTTGACCAAACGGTGTTCTTTGATGAGTCGGTCGACATCCACCATATCTCGGGTATCTGCTGTCGCACTGCATCCCGGTCCAGGAAATATACGCGAACGACTTCCACGAATTCATTCAGGCCCGCCAGAAGCTATTGTTGCAGTTGGTAATGCGAGTCACCGGCCACGCCGTGCCGGCAAGTGGGGAAGTCGGAGAGGAAGGCGACGACATCCCGACATCAATGGCCCAAGACAGCGGGCTTGACGCGGTTGATGTCGACTGAATTCCGAGGACAGGGCCCTAGGGTGAGGAACAAACCCCAACGATGCGTCTGCCGCACTTTCAACATTCACGCCATCCCACCACCATCGTGGAAGACGCCATGCAAACATTGACACTTCCCTACGCGGATGACTTGCTGGTCACCTCTGGCCAGGCGCCGGACGTGCTGGCAGCGGAATTACGCTTCCTGCTTGCTGTTAAATTGTTTGAGTTGCATCGTTTGTCGATCGGTAAGGCCGCCGAATTTTGCGATATGGGGAAAGTGCAGTTCTTGTTTGAGTTGGGTCGTTTGCAGGTGCCTGTGATCAATTTGGACGACGACCAGATCAGGGACGAGTTGCGTGATGACTAGCCCTGTAATCGTTGCCGACAGCGGAGACAAGTATGAAACTGAGCACACTGGTACTGATGTCGCTGCTGCCGGTCGTGGCGGGCGGGGCCATGGCGGCGCATGCGGGGCCGCCCGCGAAGGTGCCGGGCGCGGCGCCTCCCCCGCACGGCATGCCCGGCGCCGACCGCGATGCGCACGGGTGCATCGGTTCGGCGGGCTATTCGTGGTGCGCGCGCGAGAACAAGTGTGTCCGGCCATGGGAACTGGCGAAAGACAAGGGGTTGGCCTCGACTGAGGCGGCCTTCGACGCCTACTGTTCCGGGACCAGGTAGCAGCCCGCGTGAGGTGGAACGCGCAGCGGCTCCGCCATCATCAAAGTCGGCGTCATGGCGGATCGCCCTGCGGCCATTCGCCCTACGACTCTGTGGTTTGCGAGGCTTGCGCCGAATGCATAGACAGATCCACGGGCACTGGGCTAGGTTGACCGTTACCCTGGGCCAAACGTGGCCGACCCCTCAGTTGCCGGAGATGCGCGAGTGTTGAAGATCAAGCCCCTGCTGTTGGTCGCCCTGTGCGGCCTCGTGCCCCCTGCGAGCCAGGCGGCAACCGCGACCCCGGACGACGGCTCGGTGCTGCCCTTCCCGCCGACGCCCTCGGCCAGCATCGCCGCTGCGAGCCTGCAGGAGTCGACGATGGTCCGCCGGGCGGCTCCGAACCATCTACCCGCGGATGCGCCGAATATCCTCATCATCCTGCTCGATGACGTGGGCTTCGGCCTGGCCGATACCTACGGCGGCCCCATCCATACCCCGACGCTGTCGCGCATCGCCAATGCGGGGATCAGCTACAACGCTTTTCACACGACCTCGATCTGCTCGCCAACACGGGCGGCGTTGCTGACCGGGCGTAACCACCAGCGGGTGGGTTCGGGGACCATCGCCGAGCGCGCGGTTGACTGGGACGGATACACCGGCGAGATCCCCCGGACCTCGGCAACGCTCGCCAAGGTGCTGGGGGATTACGGTTATGCGACCGCCGCCTTCGGCAAGTGGCACAACACCCCGGCCACCCAGACCACGGCCATGGGTCCATTCACCCTTTGGCCGACCGGCGAGGGGATTGGGTTCGACTACTTCTATGGCTTCCTGGCCGGCGAGACCTCCCAATGGGAGCCGCGGTTGGTGGAAAACCTCAATCCGATTGAACCGCCCCACGATGCGAACTACCACCTGAGCGAGGACCTGGCCGAGCAGGCGATCACGTGGCTACGCAAGCACCGCGCCTTTGCCCCCGACAAGCCATTCTTCATGTATTGGGCACCCGGCGCCGGGCACGGGCCGCACCACATCTTCAAGGAGTGGGCGGACAGGTACAAAGGCCAATTCGACGCCGGCTGGGACCAACTGCGGGAGCGGACCTTTGCGCAACAGAAGGCGCTGGGCTGGATCCCCGCGGAGACGCAACTCACGCCGCGGGCGCAGAGCATGGCCTCCTGGGAGAGCATTCCGGAGTCCGAACGGCCATTCCAGCGGCGGCTGATGGAAGTCTTCGCCGGGTTTGTGGAGCACGTCGACACCCAAGCCGGCAAGGTCATCGACGAGTTGGATCGCCTCGGCGTCCGTGACAACACGATCGTCCTGTACGTCTTCGGCGACAATGGATCGAGCGCCGAGGGCCAGCAGGGCAGCATCAGCGAGCTGTTGGCGCAGAACCAGATCCCCAACACCATCGCGCAGCAACTCGCCGCATTGGACCAACTCGGCGGCCTGAGCGCACTGGGCGGACCCAAGGTCGACAACATCTATCACGCCGGTTGGGCCTGGGCGGGCGACACCCCATTCCAATATACCAAGCTGATTGCCTCGCACTTCGGCGGCACCCGCAATCCGCTGGCCGTCTCCTGGCCGGCACGCATCCAGCCCGATAAGACGCCGCGCCCCCAATTCCACCACGTCAATGACATCGTACCGACGATCTACGACATCCTGCACCTCCCGGCCCCGCAAGTGGTGGACGGCTTTGCACAGGATCCGATCGACGGCACCAGCATGGTCTACACCTTCGCGGACCCCAAGGCGCCCGGCCGCAAACTCTCCCAATATTTCGACAATAACGGCAGCCGCGGCATCTATCAGGACGGCTGGTACGCCTGCACCTTCGGCCCACTGACACCCTGGCTCACCGTGAGTCCCGGGCTTGCGACCTGGGACTCCAACCGAGACAGTTGGGAGCTTTATAACCTCAAGGCCGATTTCTCACAGGCGACGAACCTGGCCGCGCAGGAGCCGCAGCGGCTGGCGGCGATGACGTCGGCGTTCCTGGATGAAGCCAAGGAGAACAAGGTCTTCCCCATCGGGGCGGGGATCTGGCTGCGCCTCCACCCCGAAGACCGCATCAAGACGCCCTATACGAGTTGGCAGTTCGACGCGACGACGACACGCATGCCCGAATTCACAGCACCGGGTCTCGGCCGCGAGAGCAATCACGTCAGCATCGACGCCGAGCTTGGGGAGAACGCGTCCGGTGTGCTCTATGCCTTGGGCGGCGCCTCCGGGGGTTTGACCCTGTATATGGACAAGGGCCGGCTGATCTACGAGTACAACATGATGGTCATCGAGCGGTATGGCGTGGGCACGGCTGACAAACTCCAAGCCGGCAGGCACCGCATCGAGGTCGATACGACTATCGCCAAGCCGGGCGCCCCGGCGGAGGTCGTACTGAGCGTCGATGGCAGGGAGGCCGCCCGCACGACCGTCGCGCGCACTGTGCCCGCTGCATTCACCGCCAGCGAGACATTCGATGTGGGTGCCGACCTGGGATCGCCGGTATCGCTCGACTACTTCGATCGACGGCCCTTCGCCTTCGACGGGACTATCGCGTCGGTCAAAGTCTCCCTGAAGTGACGTTTCGGGGTCCCCGCGGCGGCGTCGATCAAGATTCCGGCCGCTTGGGCTCGCCGGGTGCGTAGTCAGGCCATCTTGGCCTGACACCGTCAGGGCTGGAAGCCCTGACTACGCACGCCGCTGGCCGGGATTATGATCAAGGCCCCCGCGGCAGTCCGCACAGCGACGCACCGCGGGTTCTCTTACTCGCGCTGCGCGACGGCCGGATTGTTCGCTGGGCTTTCACATCAATAACTCTATCGGCCGCGGCGAAAGGGCACCGCCGGACGCTCAGCCGCCCGCCCGCGACGCCAGGCCCGCCGGTGAACCGGCGGAAACTCCCGCTTCCGGTCGTGCCGCCCTGGTGGCGTGGTACCCGCTGCCAGTCTGTCAGAACCCAGCCACGGCGAATGCCGCTCCCCTGAGTGCGTTTCCAGTCCGTGCTTGGGGTGTGTGGGATAACCGGTCTCGGGTGGCGGAATGTTTCTATCCGTTAATGAACCTCACAGAATACAACCAGGCGGAAGCGGCGCTGCGTGAAAGCCACGCCCGTTACGATGAGCTTACCCGGCGCATTCCGGTCGGGATCTACACCCTACGTATCGACGCTGACGGGATAATTAGCTTTGAATAGCGAAGGTCGGCAGTTGGGAATGGGATATCGCCACTTCTATGACGCAAACGAGAGCGTCGCCATCTGGTAGGCTCTCAACCCGTCAGGGTGCGTCCTGTTTTCTGTTACCCCGTTTCGCGAGGACCGAGCCGATGAACCATTCCGATCCGCCCGTGCGCGCGGCCCTGGCCGCCCTTGGTCTTCCCAATCTAGGTGTCCTCGCCGACCCCGACGATGTAGCGCAGTTGGAACGGACGCCCGGCTGCCGGATCGATTTCGCCGCGGCGTTGCGCCTCGCGCTTGAGGCGTTCCTCGGTGACGCGCAGGGCAGCCCGGGGCAAGGGCACGACTCGGCGCTGGACCTGGTGCGTGCCGCACCCGAGGCCTACGGTCTCGACAGTCCACCGACCGACGCGGCCATTTCGGAGGCCCTGCGGCGACTACTGGCCGACGACCCGGAGGCACGCATCGTCTTGCTCACCGCTGCGACCGTCCAGGAGCCCGGCTACCGGTTTTTGCCGGAATACGGCGAGGACATCGCTACGCACTGGGTCTTTCGCGTGGTTGCTCCAACCGGTTGGCCGATGCTCCAATGGGCCATTGTCGATCCCCGCGCCGAGACCCCGGCCTACAGCTACGGGTTCGACTGATGCAGTGCCTTGGGCAGGATACGGCCTGTGCAACATACGATTGCGTGGCCGGAGGACTGAGCGATGGTAACCGCCAATGCCGACTTGCCCCGCTGCGTCGCGCATTCGCCGCCCCATTTTCCAATAGCCCCCCGCGGGGCCCCATCAACAACCGAGGACTCACTCAACAGATGAACAAGCCGTTTTCGCTCTCGCTGCTGCTTGCGTCATTCGCCCTCGCCGGCTGCGCCGCGACCCCGCCCACCGTGACCCCGGCCGTCACGGGCGGTGATCTCACCGGGGCTCCGGCCCGGGCCTGTCGAACGGCGATCGCCAAGAAGACGGGGCACCCGGCCAGCGATGTCGCCGTCTTTGACGTCGCAGAGTCCCAGGCCGGGATCACCGTCGAGGCGTCAGTGGCGGGCGCCGATGCCCCCTGGCGCTGTCAAACGCTTGGTTCGCAGCCGGCCAACCCACGACTTATGATCAGAACTTGGACGTGCTTTCCGGCGACAACGCACCGGGCCTGAGATACACGACCGCCACGGGCGTGATCGTGGGCTCTGGTAATCCATACAACGTCATCTCGCCTTGGCTTAGCGCCGGGACGAACAACGCGCAGTACTTCGGCAGCAATTGGCGAGTAGTCGATGATATCGCGGTCAACGGCAACCAGGGCACGTCGAAGATCACGCTGAACGGTCTTGATGCAACGATCACCACGGTCGTCGGTCTCGACGGGGTCACTGAAAACTTCCGGTTCACTAACAATACCACTGTTGACATTACCGAGCTGCGGTTCTCCGACTATTTCAATTTCCACCCGAACGGCAGTGAGTCAGGTTACGAGTGCGGCTCGACCAGCTACGACGCCGGTACCGGCAGGGTCACCACGACTGCCGGCAATGACCTTGGCTGTCAGGTTATTGTGCCTAAAGGTACGATGTGGGGCTCTCGGCTGCCAACTACATGGGACTTAGGGTTGGTGAGCGATGTCCTGTCCAACATGTCGAACCAGACTTTCAACCAGGCCCTCGGACCTGTCCAGGGGGATGGCGCGGTGGACCTGGTGTGGAATCTCGGCAGACTCAATATCGGCGAGTCGGTCGAATTCACGATCTACAAGAATGAGAATGTCCCCGCCGTCGCCCCCGCCCCGGGTTCTATCGCGTTGCTGGGCATCGGGCTCGTCGGCTTGTGGAAAAGGCGTCCGCGTAAATAATCAGGGACAGGATGCACCGGGCGCTCTCAAACGCCTCTATCGTTATGAACGGGCGCCGTTCTGCCCCTTCACCTCACATAAAACGCCTTATCGACCATCACTTGTGACGGCTTCTGCAAGCCGTTCCCGGCGTTCGGCGCAACTGTGATTCGAAACAGCGGCGCGGCAACCAGCGTGCTGGTTGCCGGCAGGACGGTGACGGTGACGGTGGCGTGCTCGCCGAATTGATCTGCCTGAATCACCAATGCGGGTCTTGGCTTGCCGAAGTCGCCTGGCTTGGCGATGGTCAGGAAGTCCCCCCGTATCATGCCGTCCAGCCGTCCACCTCCGCCAAGGCTTCATCCATGAATCGCTGCATATCCGTGCCGGCCAGATCCGCCTGAGCGGCAATCAGAGACTGACGGCGGCATTCTTCCGCGAAGCCTGGCCGGCGCGTATCCGGTACCCAGATTTGCACCGGGCGAAGCCCTGCCGTACGCAAGGCCTCGCGATGCTTTTGAACACGGGCGTTCACGTGAATCGTTGCCAACGCAAATCTCCTGTTGTCTAGTCACACCAACCAGTATAGTCAACGAAAAAAGTTACATGCCCCCGAGGTTGGAGGCGCTGCTGCACGCGCAGCGTTACCGCTATCCTGCTGGACGATGGCCGGTGCTGATCCTGTGCCCCTCGACCCTGACCCTGCAATGGCAGGTAGAATTGGCGGATCGGCTTGGTGTCCCGAGCGCGGTCTGGTCCTCTACCAAGAAGGTCTGGATGATCCCAGGTTCCGGCGCTCCCATTTCGTAAGCAGACCCTAATGGCCCATTCCGCCGTCCCGCCCGGGCTCCAGACGCAATGCCTCGTCCGCGGTATTGATGTTGAGAAAACACTCCGGCCGGTCGTGCAGGTCGGCCAGGGCGACGCGGTGGCGGGCATACCAGCGGGTGATCTTGCGCTCGCCGCTCGCAAGGTATCCGTCCAGGTCGGCGGCCAGGGCGACCGGCAGCAGGGCATGGACCGGTTGCATCCGCTGGCCGTCGGTGGCGACGGCCAGGTCGCCGTCTTGGACGTACCGGGCCTGCGCGAGCCGCGCGGCCAGGTCGGGGGCGGGGTAGGGACCGTCGCAGGGCAGCGTGAGAATCCACGGGGTGCGGGCGGCGTTCATGGCGCTGCGAAAGCCGGCGAGGGGGCCTTGAAAGTCCGGGTCCAGGTCGGCGACCACCGGCAGGCCGTAGCCGGCGTAGCGCTCCAGGTTGCGGTTGGCGCTGATCAGCAGGCTGCCGACCTGCGGGGCCAGTGCAGCGATGACCCATTCGACCAACGGCCGCCCGCCAAAGGGCAGGAGCCCTTTGTCCCGACCGCCCAGGCGGAGTGCCTGGCCGCCGGCCAGGATGACCCCGGTGATGTTGGCGCGGGCGGGAGGGGTGGTTTGCATCCGCGGTTCCGGCAGTGGGTAGGCAAGGGGGCGATGATGGGACGGCGCGGGGCTGAGGGCAAGGTCGGCCGGGGGGCTCTAGACATCATTGCGGCCACCGCGCAATCCGCGAGGTCCATCGTTCAGGCGGTGCGCTGGATCATCGCTACTGCGCGCCGGCACTGTCGGATGACGATGCGCTCGATCCGCTGCAGGGCCGGGTAGGCGCCATAACGCGCCTCGAACGCCGCCCGCGCCGGGCCGAGTCGTTCCAATAAGCGGTTGGCGGTCTCTTTCAACAGGGCGGCGAGGAAGCGTGGCCGCAGGTCGCGTCCTGGGCGCCGGCCAGCGACAGCCGCGGGCGCTCGTCCTCCGGCCCGGCCACCAGGAGGCGTCCGCGCCGGGCCACCAGGTGGGCCAATTCGGTGTCCGTCAGCGGGCGGTAGTGCTGGATGGACGCGGGTTGCCGGTCCGCAGGCAGGAGCGAAAGGGCGCCGGCACACTCGCCGCCGATGGCGCACAGGAGATCGAAATCCGTGTCCGGGAGCTTGAGGTCGCGCACCAGATGCTCGCGCACCGCCCCTTCAGGGAGCAGGTTGGCGAAGCAGCGATGCGCGACCCCCTCCGCGGGGGGATACCGGCGGTTCGTCAGCGGCAGGGACCGCGAGACGGCGAAGCCACCGGCGGCGATCCAGTCCGGGGCGTAGCGGAAACCGATGCCGCCGGGCGCGTCGCGCCAAAGGACACCGACCAGACGCGGCCCGAACCAGACGTTCAGGGTCTCGCCCTCGGTCACGCAGATTCACCGTCGGTGGTGCCGGCACGCTCATCCGACGGCGTCGCTCCGCGCGGCCGGACGATCAGCTCCAGGCCCAGGAGACGCAGGGCCTTCAGCACCTTGCCGAGTTCGGCGGTCTCCTTACCGCGCTCGAACTCCGACAGAAAGCGCGGGCTCAGATTGCCGAGCCCGGAGACCGTGGCCAGCGTCAGGTGCCGCTGTTGGCGATGGGCGCGCGCCAGTCGGCCGAGTTCCCCGGCGGTCTGGACCTTGCCGTAGAGCGGAGCGGGTCGTTTCATCGGCCGATGTCAAAAAAGATACCGTACGGTAAAAATAACCGGTCAGCGGGCTGGTGGCAATGGAAATGTACCGTACGGGAAAACGGGGTCGGCCATGGCTGCCGGGGCCTTCTCGTTCCCGGAGCCTGGGGGCGAGACGGGAGCGTCACCATTGCCGAATCGGCGGCGAACGAAGGGTCTGCCGCCGCGTCTACCCTCGCTCAACCGCCGCGCTTGTCTGGCGTGCCTCCCACCAGGCGCGATAGGCCTCGTCCGGCGCCACGACCCGGGCCTGGGCGTTGGTGAGGCGCACGCCCTGCGCGTCTTCCACGGTGATCTCGACATCGACGATCGCGCCCTTGATGCGGGTGATCTCAAAGGTGACGACCACCTCCTCGCCCGGCAGGACCGGCTTGCGGAAGCGCTCCGGCACGAAGGACAGGCCCAGCGACCCGTCGCCCGGGAAGCGGGTGCCGAAGATGCCCGAGATGGTGCTCTGGATCAGCCCGCCGGGGACCACGATATCGGTTACCTGCGGGAAGCGGCGTTGCGCGGCCTCCAGATCCCGGTGGATCGCGTTGGCGTCGCCGGTCAGGGCGCAGTAGGTATCGACCTGGGCGCGGGTGAAACGCAAGCGGGCGCTATGGCGTTGACCCACCGTCAGCATGGCGGCGGTGAGGCAGTCGGTCTTGGTCATCGTCGAGGGTCTCCACGGGCGCGTCGGTCGGGCGACCGACCCGGCACATGATACCTTGGCGCGCGGTTTCGGTACTGACCGCGCGGGGCGCACGCCACCTGACCGAGCCGCCGCAGGGTCGCGGCGGGCGGTCATCCGGCCAGCGCCTGACCCCCGGCGGCCTAGTGAACCTGGATTCGGCAATTAGTCCGCGAAAAACGCGAAAAACGCGAAATAACACAAAGAGATAACTACGCACAGTGGCTCACCACCGCGGTGAGTGCCTGCCGGGCAGACAACTCATTGTTCTCATTCGCGTTCATTCGCGTTTTTCGCGGACTAATTGCTCTTTCCAAGCTGAAGCATGACGAGTTCTGAACCAAACCCCTCGGTGCGCAGTTCCAGGGTCGGGCTGCGGGACACGACGAGGCTGAGCGAGTGGTCCAACCGAAACGGATAGAGCACGGCCGCGGACGCAAGCCCGGAGACGCTGATGGCACGGCCGGTGGAGCGGATGGCGGCCTCGATGAGCCAGGCGATCAACGCCTCATGGGTGATGGGCGTTGCCGGTTTGCGGATCACACGTCGCCCTTTGTCGACCCGCTCGCAGGTGCCCCAACTCGCCTGGGTCTGGATAACCCGGTTGGCGGCGCGCCGGGTGACTTCACCCTCGCCGTAGGTCTCGGCCAGGCGGCGATGGATCTCGGCGGCAGTGCAATCGCCCTGGATGGTCGTGAGACGGCCCACCAATTCGGCGACCTTGCCGAAGAAGGGATAGGCGGCGATGGCCATCCCCCAGCAGAGGGCCGGGGCGGGCACCGCGGGGAACGCCTGCCGGATACCAAGGCCGCGCGCGGCGAAGGCCATCAACTCGGCGCGTGGGTTGACCCACAGGCCGTTGAGGACGCTGCGGGTCTTGGTCCTGGACGGTCTCCCCAACCCCGCGGCCGCCAGCCGCGCGTCGAGCGCTTGCGGGTCCGCAGCCCCGCCGCGCACCTGGAGCGCGCAGGTCGCCCAGTCGAGCGGGATGAAGCGATCGAAACCGATCCGGGGCGCGGCGGCCGGGGTCTTGTTCAACGCCCGTCACTCACTTTCACGAAAGGGACTATCACCTCTTCGATCGAGCAGCCGCCGTGCGACACCAGCGCTTCACCGGGCGTGACGAAGGCGGTCCGGCCGGCGGCGAACAACGGCAGGAAGTCGCGAGGCCAAGCCGGGACCTCAAGGCTGAAGGTTCCAGAGAACTGCGCCGCGGACTCGGCCCGCAACACAGCGCTGCGATAGACCCGCACCCGTTCGCCGCGGGTCTGCGCGATCACCCCCTGATTCGGCCGCCCGACGCCGACGGCCTCGCAATTGCCGTGGTCGGCGGTCAAGTAGACCTGGAAGCCCTGATCGAGCAACAGCGCAAAGAGCCCGTCGACAAAGCCGGACTCGCACCAACTCGCGATCTGGCTCGCGATCCCCCGTTTGCCCAGGATGGCCCCGTGCACGATCTCATCGATGGTATCGACGACGATTCCCGCCACCTGGACGCCCGGGTTCGCCAGGGCGGCCCCCAGCTCGTCGAGCTGATCGGCGCGGCGAACGCCCTTGCGGTAGAGCACCTCTGCGGGGCGTAACCCCTGGTCCTGCCAGAAGCGGGACCACAAGGCCGGCTCCCGGCTGGTGGTCTCCAGCGAGTCCGCAAATTCCCGGGGCCGCAGCCCGGCGAACAGGGCTTGCCGAGAGACGGCGGTCAGGGTTGGGAGCCAGGCGAAGCAGGTTCCTTCCGCAAACGCGAACCGCGGTGCCCGTGCCGTGACCGCCTCGCGGATTTGGACCCACTGGTCCAGGGCCAGCCCGTCGAACACCAGCAGCGCCACCCGTGGCGCTGCGGCGTTGCGGCGCAGGGTCAGGAAGCGTGGGATCTGATGCACCATGGCCGGCGCGTTCGCCGCCGGCAGTGACGGCAGGTCCGCATAGTGTTCGGTCATCCAGGCCAGCAGACGTTCATCCGCGAGACGCTGCAACTGCGCAACGTCTTCCCTGAGCCCCTGGGCGCGGGCGCTATCAAGGCTGTGGAACCGGGCGAGGGCCTCGCCGAACCGGCGTGCGAAGGCCCCCCAGTCCCGGTGCGTGGCATCGGTGGTCGGCAGTGTCTCGACCAGGGCTTTCAGGCTGTCCACGACCAGGTTGCGCAGTGCTGCCGGGTCCTTGACGATCCCGATCGCGATGCTTTTCGAGACAGTGGCCGGCAGGTCGGCGGGAAGGTAGTGCACGGCCAGGGGATGAAGGGTCCCGTCCAGGAACATCGAATCGACCAGACCCCGAATATCCGGATGAGCGAAGTCGATCGTGTCCCTGACCCCGTGCCCCGGCGGTGTTGCCTCCGCGATACGCGAGCCGGTGACACCCAAGTCTTTCAGATACCGATACCAGGCGTCCTGAACGCATCGCAGTGTGCTCGCCTTCGAGGACAGCAGCTCGACGATCGGCAATCCCGTGAAGGCGTCGTTGGCTGCGATGATCCGGGCCATGTGCTCGATGAGGACCGGGGGCAGTACGAGATCCCGGTGATGCAGCCGCAGCAGTGCCCGCCAGAGGTCGTCGGCGCGGCTGATCAGGTGCGGGGCGAGGCGGAACACATGGGTCAGGATGAAGTCCTTGGTCGCCGCCTCACCGAGCGACCCGGATGCGTGCCTGGCGTGCGCATCGAACAGAGCGTCCAGATGCTCCGCGGCGACTTGTCTGACCACGCCGTAGCTTAAAGAAGGAAACAGATTCGCCAGGCTCAGGTGAACCGTCCGCGCCTGACGCAGATAATCCCAGGGCAGCGCGTCCGGCTCCGCGGAACGCAGATGCAACACCAGGCTCAAGGCCCGCCCATCCTCACCGCGGTCCCATGCTTGTCGGTAGCGCTCCTCGTACTCGGCCCGAAAGGCAATCGGGTCCTCGAAGGGCAGCACCTCGAACCCACGGGCGCGCAACCCGGCCAGTATCCGCTCGTCCAGCAGCACCGCGTCGGGGTCCGCCGCGATCCACAGACGGGCCAGGTCGGGCGGAAACTCACGCAGGATACGATCGACCCAGGCGCTCATGGCGGAAACCAGCCCTGCAGAATACCGACGATCCGGTCGAACGAGGGACATTCCCGGAGCCGTTTGATGCTGGCCTGCTGACCGATTTCCTCGAAGTCGCGCGGCGAGATGGTCCGGCGCAGGTGCTCGCGCATCAGGTGCTCGAACAGTTCTTTGGGCTGCTCCTGCTTCAATGTCTCCAGCGACTTACCCTGCTTGACCGCGAAGGCGTTCAGGCAAGGACCGATCGCGTCCACCGTCACCCCGCAATGCTTGGCGAGGGCCGGCTCGCAATACCAAAGCCAGACCTCGACCTCGGGGACCAAGGCAGTCGTGGCACTTCGCCCGGACCAGGAGTAGCTGTCGAGCCGCGCTTGAACCTCTATCTCAAGTTCTTGCGCAGACATCCGATGCTCGCGACCGCAACCGGCGAAATCCCAAAGCAACAGCGCCTTGTCATAACCACCCTTCTTCATCCGGGCCAGTTCAGCGCCGCTTTGCACCATCCCGGCATCGCGCTGGGGGTGGCGCTCGATATCGAAGGCGATGGCGCGGATGCCAAGCGCATCAGGCCGTCCGAGCACCGAGCGCATCAGGGCCAGGGCATCGGCATCCGCCGTGTAGACCAGCAAGTCCTTGATTGCTTGAGCCGTCATTCCAAGAGTCCAGCGGCGAACACCACCCCGAGATCGGGTATGCCGTCCCACTCCTTCAGCATCGGATGCTTGGGGCCAGGGGTTATGTGAGTTCCGGACTTGTCCCGCGAGAAGCAGAGCAAGGACTCGATGCCGCATTGCTGCACCACGAAGGGTGAATGTGTGGCCAGCAGCGTCTGTCCGCCCGGAATGGTCGACAGCGAACGCAGGATGATCTCCAAGGCCTTGGGGTGGACCCCGTTCTCCGGCTCCTCGACCATATAGAGCGCGGACTCCGCGGGTAGAAAGGCCGGCAGGGTCAGGGCCAACATGCGCAGGGTGCCGTCACTCAAGAGCCAGCTCGGCACATCCAGGCCGTTGTCGTAGCGCAGCACCAGGAACTCGGCATTGTCGGCCTGGCGCCGGTCCCAACCGATGTTGACCAGATCGGGCAGGGCGTAGCGCAGATGCTCCACCCAGCGAGTCACTGCCGAGTCGGGCTCTGCCCATCGAGGTCGTTTGTTTCTTTTCAGCAGCCGCAGCACTGTTCTTGCCTTGGGCTCTGCCACGCGCGGCGCTGATTGGCCATTGGTATCGAGTAGTCTACCAACCACCCGGGCCATGTTGGTGCCATCCAGATCCAGGTCAGTCCCTCGTGTTGCCGGGCACGGTAGGCGCATCGCCCGGCTGTTGAGCTGAATGTAACGCACCCCCTGCATCAAAAAGCGGCGCACCGCGTTGGCCGTCGGGTATCGTTCCTCGTCGGGTGGCGTCAGGGCCAGGGTCAGCTTATCGAGTCCAAAATTGAAAGAATCCTGATAGGTACCCTTTTCCCGCGAATAATAATCCGTGCCTTTCGATGTCTTGCCGAGCAAACGCTTCGGCTTGACCGACGCGCTAAAACGTAGCTTGCCGCTCTTGGGCAGCCAGGCACGAGAGTATTGACGCAGTGCCTCATCCTCCACGCAGACCCCGAGTTCGACGTCTTGACGAATGACGAGGCGATACTGCAACAGGCTGTCGGAAAGTGCAGACAACTCAGCGGAAAGGTCCAGCCACAGTTCAATCTCGACCGACCCACCGCGCCGCATCCAGGTCAGGTCATTGAAATCCGCGATCCCGCGTGACTCCACTGCCGCCCCAGGCCCATGGGCTAAACAATCGCGCACGAAGTCGATCGCATCCAATACGGTGGTCTTGCCGACGCCGTTCGGCCCGACCAACACCTGAAAGCGCGACAGCGGCAGCGCATCGAGCGATTGAATGCCTTTGAAATTGCGCAGTGTCAACCCGACAATCATGTCTCGGACTCCAAGCGGGTAAGGGCCTGGTCGTACCAGAGCAGCAGTTTCTCGTCTTCTTGCAGGGCCTCGTCGGGGATCTTGGCGGCGAGGGCGACGATGGCCCGGTAGTCCTTGGCCGCCCAGGCGGCCTTGAAGCCGGCGCGCAGGACCTCGAGGCGGAACTCCTTCAGGCGCCGGCCGGTGTGTGCCTGATAGGTCGCGAACTCCTTGAGCAGGGCCTTCTCGCGCTTCTTTTCCAGGTCTTGGGCCTTGTTCGGGTCGGGTACATACCAGCGGTCTTGGGCCTTGGCGACCAGGGACGGGTGGTCCTTGGCGAGACCGCGCAAGTCCTTGTGGTTGGTCGAGAGGTAGCTGTGGATTTGGCTCGGGACCTCGCCCGCGCCGTCGTAGCACAGGAAGCTGTCGTCCAGCAGTTGGCCCAACTCCGGGATGATCTCGCCCTTCTTCTTGGCCGCGCCGATCTGCGGCATGTACTCGGGGAGGATCTCCGAACGGGTCGAGGGGCATTTCAACAAGAACCGGGTCAGCCAATCGATGGCGCTGCGCTCGTCCGAAATGAATAACTCGGCCTGTTTGGATTGGGGAATCCGCGACCTGGCCTGTTCGTAGGCGACGCGCTGCTCCGGCAGGAACGCCATCCCGTCGACCATCTCGAAGCGCGCGGCCAGTTCCGCAATGAACTCGGGGCTGGACAGGGGCACCATCGCATCATGGCGGATGAACCAGGCATCCAGCCGGTCCTTGATGCGCCGCGGGTCACGCTCGACGTTGTTGACCAGTTCCTGAAAATCGCCCTGAGTGACCTTGACCGAGGGCAGTTGCCGCAGATGGGTGCGTACAAAGTCCCAAGCGGAATCCGGCGTGGCGCCATTGCGATTGAAACGCTCTTCCAAGCCGCCATTCGGTTTATAGGCCGAGATCACCAGGTCCTGTTTCATCGCCGTCGCCGAGGTCACTTGGCGATAGCTCCCCTGTACCTTGTCCAGGGCCGTCACCTCCGCCACCACGAAGCCCGCCTGCTGCAACGCCACCTGGATCGCGTTCCACACCGCCGCCTTGCTGTTGGAGAAGACCACCGTCATCCAGCGGCCGGGCTTCAACACCCGATAATACTCGGCAAAGCAGCGCTGCATCAGGTGTTGGTATTCGGGCAGCGCCTTGTGCTTGAAGCGGTCGATGATCGCCTCGGGTGCGGCATCGGTGAAGACCCGGTGCCAGGATTCGACCAGGAAATTGAGATCCGCGTAATAGATGTTCTCGCCGAAAGGTGGATCGGTAAAGATGTAGTCGATGCAATTGTCGGACAAGGGTACCCGGGCCGCCGTGCCGGTGCCGATGAAGGCGGTCCCCGGGGTCGTCCGGTAGGCGCGGAACGCGCTGGTGAGCCTGGCCAGCTTGCCGTCGAGGATGTACCAGGGGCTGCATTCGGAGTGCTGCGACGCAACGTAGTACACGCCGGTGAGTGCACGATTCACCTGTGAGAAGTGAGTCGGCCCGTAGCGGTTAAGAACTGACAGACCCCAAATCGCCTGCTCAACGAAGAAGAGCAATATTTCGCGGATGCGTTCGTCAGGATTCTCCATCGCCTTCTTCCAGAGTGCGCCAAGCGCCTGCCCGGCACGCGGTAGAAAAAAATGATGCGTATTCGAGAATCCCTTAGGCGCGATTCGCGATCCGTGATACATGACCTCGATGGGAAACCGCGCGGTCGGCATCTGCGGCGGCAAGGGCAGGGCGCCGATCCGCTCCAGTACGGCGAGGTCCTGCGCATCCGGCCGCTTCTCCCGACGTTGCCCCTGCGCGACATAGGAGATCAGCGCCGGCCGAAACTTGACCCGCTGCCAGGGCTCGCCGGTCGCCGGATCGATCCGCGATTCAAGGACACGCTCCAAGCGATCCTTGTTCAGGTCGGCCCCGCAGTGGGGGCAGGGGAAGCGCTCCCGCACCCGCTTGGTCTCTGCATCCAGTGCCTCGGCGATGAAGTCGAGCTGGCCGGCGCACTCGGGACAGGCGAAGACCTCGCTCCAGACGGTATACTCGATCCGCCCCTTGGTCTTGCCGTCGGTGTGCAGGGTCTCATACATCCAGCCGAGTTCCTGCTCCAATTCCTTGAGCAATTGTCGACCGGCAGTGGCGAAGGCGCCCACGTCGAATGGCAGGTTGTAGTTGGCGGCGATGAAGGTGGCGGCCGGCGACAGATCGTTCAGGATGACCCGCCGCGCACCCCACCGGGGCGGCTCCTTGCCCTGACTCTTCCACTCGCCCTCCAACTGGTGCCGGTAGGCGGCCGGCGCGGCCCCGCACCATTGGGCGGCCACCCCGGTCATACCGGAGCCGGCAAAGCCATCGAGCACCAGGTCACCGGGCTCGGTGTAGTGCAGGATGGACGGGACTATGGCCAGGTGCGGCACCTTGGTATGATAGCCGTGGGCCTTGTAGAGCGGGTCCGTCTTGCCCACCGAGACATCGATGGTCAGCGGCTCCCGGCGATACGGAACCTCGGGGTCATAGGGTCGCCCGTAGTGCCGGACGAAGGCTTCAAGGAAGGGGTTGGGGCAGGCGGTGTAGTAAGGCGGGTCGGACATGGCCAGGAGGTCCGCGTCCGTGCCGATGGGAAACCCCTCGATCTTGCGAAACTCCGGGTCCTGCAACTTCTCCCGTAAGAGTCCGAGAAAGTGCTCGCGCCGCGCCGCATCGCTCGGAAAGGTCTGGCCCAGACAGTCAACGGGACCGCCGGCCGCGGCACCCTGGCCGCCAAACAGGTCGTTCATGGGGCCGTATCCTTCTGTTGTTGCCCGGCGAGCACGGCTGTCCCGCGCTCGGTCAGGCGGTAGCGCTGCTTACTGGAACGGGGTTTATCGGGCTGGGTCATGACAGACGCTCAATCTCCTGCTCAGCCCAGTCTTTAAGGGTCTCGACCAGGGCCGCGGTCTCCGACTCGTCGATCAGGGGAACCGGGCAAGCTTCATAGCGGAATCGCACTGCGAAGTTGTTCAGCAGGCGCAGTGCGTCTCTGGCGGCAGGGACTTGGATCTGGCGAGTCCCGCATAATGAGAACAACATACCAAGGTCGTGGGTGCGCTCGAATATAATTCCGTGCATCACCAACACGGCCTTAAGGAACTTCTCGCAGGCTTATTGCGCATGAAAGCCCATCACCTCTTCCGGCGCCTCACCCGATTTCCGCAAGAGCCGCAGCGTCAGTCGATCGCGCAGTCCTGCTGCCAACATGGCCTCGGCCTGTTCTTTATTGGCGTTCATAGAGGACCTTACCCTCCCGTGCCGCCCAATAGACCGGTGTGGTCCACCAGTCCCGCCTTTTCTCGAACTCACTCTGGGAGAACAGCAGCAGGTCGACACCGACGCCAAGCCCATCCAGGGCACCATGCAGACGCAGATACTCCTGTGTGTAATCGGGTATCTCCCGTTCGACGACGAGCAGGTCCAGGTCCGACCCTTCATCGGCATCGCCGCGGCCATAAGAGCCGAAGACGATGACCTTGAGTGGCGCGTGGGCGGCAGCGGCCACGCGCTGGGCCGCTTCATTGATCGCGTTTTCGGTCAGCATCATTCTGGCCCCTGCGGTTGATTCAACATTCGCGATGCGTTGGTGACTAAGGGGCGGCGCGCGGTATGGCCTCGCTCCTTCCCAGCAAGGTGGCCTTGCCGACAGGGGCACTTCATGCCTGCCCCGCTGGTTCGTCCCAGGGATTGAACACCCGCAGCAACGGCAGGCGGAAGTCGCCCAGGTTGCGGGTGACCAAGGTCAGGCCATGCACCAGTGCGGTGGCCCCGAGCAGGCTGTCGATGGCGGGGAGCGGACGCCGTGCCTCGGCACAGAGGCGGCCCCAGCGCTCTGCGACGACAAGATCGACGGGGAGCAGACGCGGTCCTAGCCAGGGGAACAGGGTCCCTTCCAACCAATCGGTGAGCGAACGGCGCTGGGCGCCCGCGTCCAGCCGCTCGATGCCGCGGCGGATTTCGCCGATCGACAGCACGCTGAAATGGAGCAACCGGTCGTCCACTTGATCGAACCAGGCCAGCACTTGCGGTGCGGGTGTCTTACGCCTGAGTTCAGAGACGGCATTGGTGTCGAGCAAGAAGCCGCCACGGCTCACAGTTCGATCTCGCGGGTGAGGGACTGATCGCGCGTCAGGTCGATCTCGACATCCATCAGCGGGGAGTTGCGGATCAGATCGACGAAGCTCGGCTTGGGTTTGAGCAACTGCCGATAATCTTCGGCGGCGACGACCACCACCGTCGGCTCGCCGCGCAGGGTGATCTCTTGGGGCTCGTGGTCAGCCGCCAGCCGCACCAGCTCGCTTAGGCGTGCCTTGGCATCTTGTAAGGCCCATTGGCGCATGGGAACCTCCGTCTTCAGTGGGTCTAGTCAGACTGGTCAGTATAACGCGCCAGTCCCGGACTACTCCACGACGAAGCGCAGTTTGCCGGCGTCTTTTCCCTTGCAGCGGTCGTTGATGAAGGTCTCAAAGCGCTTGCGCAGTTCGTCCGGCGTGGCGGGCGAGCCGCCCGCGAGTAGCGCCTGCTTGATGTCTTCTCCGGTCACGGTCACTGGTTCCAACCCCGACAGGGCCTCTTGGACAGCGGCCACGAACCCCGGGGGGATCGGCTCCGGTAGGGCTTGGGCGTCGAGAAATGCCTCGATGGTGTGGCGGTCGGCCGCTTTGAGCAGGGTGAAGTTGGCCTGGATGATCGGGTCGTCCAGGTTGTCCAGCAGGGTCCGCTGCCAGGCAGAGAGTAGACGGTCCAGGTCATCGTCGAGCTTGGTCAGGGCATTGGCGGCGGGTCCGAAGGCAAGCGATTCATTGGCCGGTTTGAAGCTGCAATGGGGGCAGATGGGGCTTGCGACCAGTTCGGTATCGGTGAGCTGGTAGCAGCTTTTGAGATTCGCCAGCCGGTCCTCGAAGGCGGCGAGCTGGGTGGTCGGCATCAGTGAGATACCCGCCAAGGCGCGCAGGGTCACCAGACGGGGGTCTTTGCGTAGGGCGGTCTTGGTCTTGTCTTCCGTGACACCCAGGCGCGCCTTGCTGTGGCTTGCGATATAGGCGTTAACATAGTCCTTTTTCAACTTTGCGAGGGCGTGGCGGCAGTCGGCGGCGATCTGACCGCTGGTACTGCCAGACTTGATCGCATCGGGAGTCCTACCGCGGGCGCCGCTGAGCTTGGCGATGGTCGCGGCCCGCTCGGTCCGGGCCTGCGCGATCCATGGGTGGTCGCCCGGTAGGACGATCTCGGCCTGTGACAGATACGCGGCCGTGGGACCGAGTTCGGCGACCAGCGTCAGCAGGGCCTCGCAGGCGGAGAGCACCTCCAGGTTCTGCTTCTGGGCCCTGATGTCTTCCAAGCCGATGCGCAGGTTCTTGAGCTTGCCGACGGTGTTGTAGGGCGAGAGGGCCTCGGTGAAGGTCTTGAGTGCATCAAGTCGGGTCCGCCAGTCCCGTAGCTCCTCATCGCGCAGCAGTGACTGACCCCAGAAGGCCAGGCGGCCCGGCATATCGGTGGTCGCCTTGAGACCGCGGTTGACCAACGCGCCGACGGCCTCTTGCAACTGTTTGACGGGTTCCTCTGAACCTTGGGTCGCCAGTTGGGCCAGGCCGGGGGAGCGGCCCAGCAGTTCGAACAGCGCCCGCAGGACCTCCACGTCGAGTGCCTTGGGGGCCTCGATGTGCTTGAACGCCTTCAATTCGTCCAGCGAGTGCTCTACCAGTTGGCCAAGTTTGCCGGAGTCGATCTTATCCCCGGTGATGGCGAGCACGCAGTGGCCGCTGTAGACCAGGGCGCCCAGGACGACCGCGAACAGGTCCGGTTCCAGGCGGAAGCGGGCGGGGGCGAAGTGCTCGCCGTCGTAGGCACCGGTCAGCAACTCGGTGTGGTTGAGCACCTGGCCGTGACCCTTGGCCTTGAGGCGGGTCAATACCTCTTGGGCATAGGGTGAGCGAGCGGCGTCGATGCGCTCGCCATCGAGCATCGCCAGGGCGTCCAGGATCGCCACGGCGTCTTTGGTTCGCGGGCCGCCGGCCAGCCACTTCAGCGCGCTTACCATGAGCTGCTTGCGGTTGGTCTCGGTGACGAGCAGCGAGAAGGTCGGATACTCGGGGGCTAGGTCGGCAAACGCGGGGCCGAGCGCGAGCCCGGCGACCACATTGACGATATCGCGGAAGTTGATGCGGTCGTCCGCCCCCAGGCGGGCCTTGTCGCGCAGTGAGACACCGCGCACCCAGTCCTGGAGGGGCTTGGTCTTACCGGCGTGGGTGACCTCCAGGGCGGTCATCTGCTTTTCCTGTAGCCACTTGCTCATGGCCTTCAGTGCGTCCTGGCTCTTTCCGAGATAGATGCTCTTGGGGTTACCGCTGGCCGTGGAGGCAAGGTCCAGGGCCGCGGCATAGGTGGCCAGGTGGTGCTTGAGGGCTTCGTCGAGCCCCTTGAGGCGGAAGAAGACCTCGTCGCCCAGGTGTTCGTCACGAAAGCGCGGCGGGTCGAAGGGCTGGATGAAGTAGAGGTAGAAGTCCCGCGGCGGCTGGGCCGTGGGGCGGTCATTGGGGGCGCCGAAGACGAGATAACCAACGCGCTCGACGCGGCGCTCCTGCCATTCTATCTGGTACTGCCAGATCTGGAAGCCGGAGACGTAGGTGGTCTCGTCGGTGCGCTCCATGAGCTGGCGCACCGCGCTGAAGTAGGCCCGGTCCAGCGCATCGTCGGACAGGGCCTCGGCGCGCTTTTCGAGCTGCGCGTCGTAGTCGATGTCTTTCTTGAGATCGAGGTAATACTGATCGGTGCCTGGCGCCTTGGAGATGAACTGTCCGTTGACGGTCTTGCTGGTCTCGCGCAGCACCGTCTGGACCAGAGAGAGCAGATCGGCTGCCGGGTCGCCGCCCATCTCCTCGATACCCGGGTGGTACAGACACAGGGTGTCGCGCAGCTCTTCGGCCGTCGGCCCCAGGGGGACATAGATGTCGCCGCCGGTGGTCAGCCGGTGGACCGAGAGGGCGGCGATCAGGCGCAGGGCCATGGGCCTGTAGGCCGGGCGGGTGAAGGCTTGGTGGACCCGTGCGGACAGCACCTCGGAGACCTTGACCACGGCCCCGATGGCGGGGTCGGCACGCAGCACCGAATTGGCCGTGACGGTGGCCCAAAAGCGGTCATACCCGAGCAGTCCGGGCCGGTCGGCGGGGACTTCGTCCGCCAGCACGTCCGCGATCTGATCGCGGATGGTGACGAGCGCGCCGCGCTTTTCGGTGAACATCAGGCGCTCGAAGGTGCCGATATAGTCCGGATGCACCGGGAACAGGCGGACGTACTCGTCCATCCGCTCGTTCATGCTGCCGTAGCAGCGGGCGAAGGGCGTCAGATAGGTGCGAATCTGGTCCTGTTGGTCGGCGGACTTTTTCAGCAGTCGTTCCGCGACCACGAAACTCACATCCGCACGGGCGAGCAGCACCTGGGTGAACCGGTCTTTGACCCGTCGCAGGCTGTCGGCGACATGCTGGAAGCGGCTGCTGTCGAAGACCGCCTCCTGGACACCGGCCAGGAAGCGGAAGCGCAGGTGCTTGCAGACCTCGCCAAGCTCGCGCAGGAAGGACAGATCGAGCACCAGGTCGTGGTCCTTGCGCGAGCGCAGATACTCCAGGAATTCGTCCACCACCAGCAGGACGCCCTGGCCCGGATAGCGCTCGTCGAAGGCGGCCATCATCGCCTCGAAGGCGGCCTTGTTGTTGACCACAACGTCCGCGGGGGGGAAGCGGTAGTCCACACCGATGCGCTCGAGCAGGGACTCCAACTCGCCGGTCACGATCCGGCGCAGCGACATCTCGCTGACGACCTCGGTGCGGTGGACCTGGAACCGGCCGGCAATCGCGCCAGCCGCCGCGGCGACCTTGGGGTGGCGCAGCACGACCAGGTACTTGGCGTCTTCCGCGACCAACGAGAGCACCGACATCAGGTGCGATTTGCCGGTACCGTAGTTGCCGACGACGAGCACGCCCTGATGGTCGACGGACTCGTCGAAGGAGAGTTGCGGGATCATGCTGCCGACGATGCGCTCGGCCAGGTCGTCGGAGATGACAAAGGTCGAGACGAGCTTCTGCCCCTCGTCGGGGCGGTTCGCGTCGAGCAGTTGGATGACCGACTCGATCGGCTCGAAGTGGATGAGATCCCCGTAGTGCATGCCTTCCTGTCCCTTTTCTATTGTGTCAGGTCGAGTGCGACCAAGCCGTCGAGGGCGTAGTCGCGATATTCCGGGTGCCCCAGCTCGGCGTAGGTCAGACGCGGCCCGGTGCCGCTCTGCCGCAGTGCGGCCGGCCAGACCGCCACCACGCGTCGGGCCTGGGCCTGGCGCTTGAGCAGGTCGAGGGGGTTGAGGGCGAGCGAGGCATCGAACAGGAGCTCGATGTTGTCGATCAACAGCAAGTCGTCGCGCACCTGGGTGCCCGCGATCTCCCGCAGGAGGCTGCCGGCCTGGAGTTGGCGCTCACGGGGAGGGACAGCGACCAGCCGACGACCGAGATCCAAGCCCAAATTCAGGGGCTCGGCCCCGGTGCGGTCGCCGAAGGCCCGCAGCAGGGCGGTCTTGCCGCTTCCGGGCGGACCGGTCAGCAGCACGAGCCGGCGGTTCCGGGCCGCGAGATCATCGACCAGCCGTTCGAGGCGCGCGAGCATTTTTCCGTGGCTCCTTACTCGTGAGGATCTCGCCTTCACTCGGGGGTCGCTGGCCCTGTCCGGCGAACTCCAGATCGACGGGCTGGCGGTCGAGGATGTGCAGCAACTCCAGCGGCGCGGCCATCCGGCGGGCCGCGGCGTCGGTCACGGTGTCGGCGAGTTGAATGACGCGAACAGTATTAAGTGGCCTGCGGCCGTGCCGCAATCGGCTGTTCCGGTTGCGGCTCCCGCGGGGATACCGATCACACGACTGTCCGCGCGGGTCTAGGAGTAACGTCGCCAGAGGTCCAAGAAGCGCTCGGTCGCCACCACCCAGGGGCTGCCGACGGCGATCCCCAAGGCGTCGGCCATGGCGGGCGAGGCTGCGGCGCCGGGGTTGGCCAGCAGCACGGGCAGCGCCGAGATCAGCCGATCGCGCGGGTGACGGAAGGCCCAGCGCGCGTGGCGCAGCAGGCCCAGGGGGCCGAAGGTCTTCAGGTTGCGCGCCAGGTTGCCGGGGAGGGCCAGGGTGGCGCGCCCCTGCCCCTTGCCCAGGGTCGGCGCGGCGTAGCCCTCCCAGTCCGGGATGGGCCGCCCGAGACGCACCCCCTCGAACCAGGCCAGGGTGTCGAGCCAGAGCTGCACCATGCGTCCCTGCCAGGCCCTGGGGTCGGCGCCGTCGGCCTCGTAACGCGCGAGCCTGGGGTGAAACTTGGCCTCCATGGCCTGGTCGTACAGCCCCAGGAACTCCACCTGGCCGGGCCAGGCGACATCGGACCCGGCCAGGCGCTCGGCCTTGGTGAGGTAGGCGGGGTGATAGCGCCGGTTGCCCGCCAGGCGGGCATCGCCGCAGGCACGCACGGCCTTGAACAGGAACTTGAAGAAGATCTCCAGGCGCTGTCCGGTCAGCGCCTCGCCGGCCTCCAGGCGTCGCTGATTCATCAGCAGCAGGCTGCCGCGGTTGAGCATAAGACGGGTCAGTTCCGCCTGGGGCAAGCCGGCGAAGGGCATGGCGGGCATGGCCGCCAAGACCCGCGGGTCGCCGGCTACCACCCGGTGGCCCCACAGCATCTCGGCGTTGATCAGGGAATAGTCGGCCTTGGCCAGGGACTCGTCACGCAACAAGGCAAAGTCCACGTCCACCCCAACCTTGCCCTTCAGCTCCTGAGAAACCCGCGCCAGGGTCTGCTCCAGGGCCGCCCGTTCGGCACGCCCCATGCCGCGGACCACGATGAAATAGTCGTAGTCGTTGAAGGGGGCGGGTTGGCCCTCGTGCATGACGAAGCCCCCCTCCGCCCGCCCGTAACCACCCATGAGCACCAGGGCACGGAACCTGGGGGGTGGCAGGACGCGGGTCACCGCCGCCGCAATGAGTGCCTGGTCCCGGGCCACCCGGGCCTCCACGGCGGCATCGCCGTCGCTGGTGTAGCGGTCCGGCGGGGGGGCTATGTCGTTATCCGGTGTCCTCATCGCGCTGCCATTCGTTCGTGGTCGGAGCCTCATTGTGCCTTCTTCTGTGGCTGGGGTCAGTGTTAACAAAATTGCCGATAATGTATCTTATGTCATGTCATGCGCGAGTCCCCGGTGAGCCTGTGGTGTTTCAACGATGGCACTTGACACCATCGGTTCGTCGCGTAACATCCTATTCCGAGTAAAATGGTCAGGACCTCACCTGCGCGAGCGCGGCGCTGCAAACCCGGGGGTCTCGACGGCACGGCCGAACGAAGAATAAGATAGAGCTTGGTCGACGCACGGCCGACCTGACCAGAATTTCCTGATTGCTGCTACAGAATGGGCATGAAGGCCCGCGGTCCTGGTACCTCCCGGAGGGCTCGACGATGATCTCGGTCTCGCAACCATGAACCTGCTCGCAACTGAAGCGCTGCTGCAAGCGGTCTCCGAGGACCAGCCCGCGGGCGAGGACCTGGAGTACGACCCGGGTTTTCTCGCCTTGGTCGAAGCCGCGACCGGGACGCCGGAGCGCAGCATGGGCGGCAGCGTGGTCGCCGCCGAGGAGCCCGATTGGCGCCGCGTCCTGGAGTCGGGCACGGCGCTGCTGGGCCGCTCCAAGGACCTGCGGGTTGCGGTGCTCGTGACCCGCGCCCTGCTGGGGCTCAAGGGGGTGCCGGGTCTGCACGCCGGCCTGGAGCTGACGCTGGGGCTGATCGTGCAGTTCTGGGACGGCCTGCACCCGGAACTCGACGCCAGCGACGACAACGACCCCACGGCCCGCGTCAATGTCCTCTTGGAGCTGACGGACTGGGACACGGTGCTGACCGCGCTGCGCACCACGCCGCTCATCCGCTCCCGGGTCTTCGGTCCGGTATCCTACCGGGAGATCGAGGTCGCGGAGGGCAAGGCCCAGCCCGCCGCGGGAACCAAGCCGCTGGATGCCGCGGCCATCTCGGGGGCCTTCCAGGACTGTGACCTTGAGACCCTGGACGAGGTGACTGCGGCCGCGGCCGGCGCGCTGACGGCCCTGCGCGCGCTGGGTGACGAACTGGCGGCGCGGATCGACCGCTCCCAGTTGCCGAGCTTCGCGCCGCTCGTGGAGCCGCTCACCCATATTCATGCCGCCCTTCAGGGCTACTTGAAGCCCCGTCAGCCGCAGGACGCCTCGGCGCTCGCGCCTGACGCGGATGCCGGGGCGGACGCGGCGGTAGCCGGTGCTACGGCGGGGGCCGCAGCGGCGCCCCGCGCTACGGGGGAGATCGCCTCGCGGGAGGATGTCGTGCGTACGCTCGAGCGTGTCTGCGACTATTATTCGCGTTACGAGCCATCGAGCCCGGTCCCCCTGCTGCTGAAACGCGCCCAGCGACTGGTGACCGGCAGCTTTATGGACATCCTGCGCGACCTTGCCCCGGACGGGCTGTCGCAGGCCGACAAGGTGTTCGGCACCGAAGAGTCGCGCTGACGGGGCCGCGGCGCGGGCCGCGTTCCCGGCCCTGCCGCGGTCCCAGCGGACCACTTAAGACCATCACTTAAGACAATAAACGGAGAACGCCAGTGGCGAAAGAGAGCAGCCAAAAGTTCATCGCCCGCAATCGTGCCCCGCGGGTCCAGATCGAGTACGACGTGGAACTCTACGGGGCGGAAAAGAAGGTTCAGCTCCCCTTCGTCATGGGGGTCCTGGCCGACCTGTCCGGCAAGCCCGCCGAGGCCCTGCCGCCGGTGGCGGACCGCAAGATGCTGGAGATCGACGTCGACAACTTCGACGACCGGTTGAAATCGATGAAGCCGCGCGTCGCCTTCCAGGTGCCCAACACCTTGACTGGAGAGGGTAATCTCAACGTCGAACTGACCTTCGAGTCGATGGACGACTTCTCCCCCGCCGCCGTGGCGCGCAAGGTGGACGCACTGAATAAGCTGCTGACCGCCCGCACCCAGCTCTCGAACCTGCTAACCTATATGGACGGCAAGGGCGGTGCCGAGGAACTGATTGCCAAGGTGCTGAAAGACCCGACCCTGCTGCAGGCCTTGGCGGCGGCGCCCAAGCCGAGTGAGGCGGGCGCGGACCAAACCCCGGCGGAGGGCAACTGACATGGCCGAGACCGATACCCAGAGCGCAGAGGCCCAGGCCCAGACCACCACCCTGGAGCCCGGCGGCTTCGCGGCCCTGCTCCAGCAGGAATTCAAACCCCGCTCGGACAAGGCGCGCGACGCGGTCGCGGATGCGGTCGCCGTGCTGGCCTCCCAGGCCTTGGCACAGACCGCGCTGGTCTCCGACAACGCGGTGCGCACCATCGAGTCGATGATCGCGGAGATCGACAAGAAGCTCACCGAGCAGCTCAACCTGATCCTGCACCATGAGGACTTCCAGCAGCTCGAAGGGGCCTGGCGGGGCTTGAGCCATCTCGTCAACAATACCGAGACGGACGAGATGCTCAAGATCCGGGTCATGAACATCTCCAAGAAAGACGTTCACAAAACCCTGAAGAAATTCAAGGGCACCGCCTGGGATCAGAGTCCGATCTTCAAGAAGCTCTATGAAGAGGAGTACGGTCAGTTCGGCGGCGAACCCTTCGGCTGCCTGGTCGGCGACTACCACTTCGACCAGAGCCCGCCGGACGTCGAACTGCTGGGGGAGATCGCCAAGATCTCGGCCGCCATCCACGCCCCCTTCATCTCCGCGGTAGCCCCCTCGGTGATGCAGATGGAGTCCTGGCAGGAACTCGCCAACCCGCGCGATCTCACCAAGATCTTCCAGACCCCCGAGTATGCGGCCTGGCGCTCGCTGCGCGAGTCCGACGATGCGCGCTATCTCGGCATGACCATGCCGCGTTTCCTCGCCCGCCTGCCCTACGGGTCCAAGACCAATCCGGTGGACGACTTCGATTTCGAGGAAGACACGCAAGGCGCGCAGCACGGCAAATACTGCTGGGCCAATTCCGCCTATGCCATGGCGGTCAATATCAACCGCTCATTCAAGATGTATGGCTGGTGCTCGCGTATCCGCGGCATCGAGTCCGGCGGCGCGGTCGAAGGGCTGCCCAGCCATACCTTCCCCACGGACGACGGCGGCGTCGACATGAAGTGCCCGACCGAGATCGCGATCAGCGACCGGCGCGAGGCGGAACTGGCGAAGAACGGCTTCATGCCGCTGGTGCACAAGAAGAACACCGACTTTGCCGCCTTCATCGGCGCCCAGTCGCTGCAAAAGCCGTTCGAGTACGACGATCCGGATGCCAGCGCCAATGCGAATCTGGCGGCACGCCTGCCCTACCTGTTCGCGACCTGCAGGTTCGCGCACTATCTGAAGTGCATCGTGCGCGATAAGATCGGCTCCTTCAAGGAGCGCGAAGACATGCAGAACTGGCTCAACAATTGGATCCTCCAGTATGTCGACGGGGACCCGGCGCATTCGAGTGAAACCACCAAGGCCAAATGCCCGCTCGCGGCGGCCGAGGTGACGGTCGAGGAGGTGGAGGGTAACCCGGGCTACTACACCTCCAAGTTCTACCTGCGTCCGCACTACCAGCTCGAAGGCTTGACCGTCTCGCTGCGGTTGGTCTCCAAGCTGCCGTCGGCGAAGGGCGGTTAGGTAAGGTCCCGCCGGCGGCGCCTCCGCGACGCCGACGGGACAGCGGTTGGCGTACCCGGCACGCCGGGTGCGTGGTTCGATCAATCAACTGTAAAGAGGAGCTAGCAAATGGCTGTCGACCAATTTCTCAAACTCGCGGGCGTCACTGGTGAGTCACAGGACTCCAAACACCCGGGTGAGATCGACGTCCTGGCCTGGTCCTGGGGCATGACCCAGTCGGGCAGCATGCACGTCGGTGGCGGCGGGGGCGCCGGCAAGGTCTCGATTCAGGACCTGTCGATCACCAAGTATATCGACAAGTCTTCGCCGGTCCTGATGATGTATTGCTCCAACGGCAAGCAGTTCACCGACGGCCTGCTGACCGTGCGCAAGGCCGGCGGCGACAACCCCCTGGAGTACCTGAAGATCAAGATGACCGAGGTCATCGTCACCTCCTACAACACGGGCGGCTCCGGTGGCCAGGACCTGCTGACCGAGAACATCTCCCTCAACTTTGCCGAGGTGGATGTGGAATACCAGCCGCAGAAGCAGGACGGCAGCAAGGACGGCGGCGCGATCAAGTACGGCTGGGACATCGCGAAGAACATCAAGAAATAACCGCGGGGCACGGTCTGCCCCAGTGCGAGCATCCGGGCCGCGTTCGCGAGATGCCGCGAACGCGCGCCCCGGCCTGAGCGAGGCCCCACCTGCCGGGAGAAAACATCATGCTGGCCGAAGACCGATGGCGCGAGGGTGACCCGCAGGCCACCTTGCAGCAACTCCAGGAACAGGTGCGCAAAGAGCCCGCGAAGGCGAGCCTGCGTGTCTTTCTCTTCCAACTCCTGGCCCTCATGGGGCAATGGGAGCGGGCACTCAATCAACTCAAGGTCGCCGGTGAACTCGACGCCGGTACCCTGGCCATGGTGCAGACCTACCGCGAGGCGCTCAATTGTGAGGTGCTACGCGCTGAGATCTTCGCCGGCAAGCGTTCGCCCCTGGTCTTCGGTGAGCCCGAAGAGTGGGTAGCGCTCTTGCTCGAGGCGGCGCGCCTGGTCGCACAGGGCGCGGGCGAACCTGCACGGGCGGTGCGCGAGCGCGCCCTGGAGGCGGCGCCGACCAGCCCCGGCACCATCGACGGCACCCCCTTCGCCTGGATCATGGATGGTGACAACCGGCTGGGGCCGGTCCTGGAGGCCATTGTGAACGGACGCTATTACTGGGTGCCATTTGCGCGCATTCGCTCCATTCAATTTGAAAAGCCCCAGGATCTCCGCGACCTGGTGTGGACACCGGCCCAGTTCACCTGGGCCAACGGGGGCCAGTCCGTGGGTCTGATCCCGACCCGCTACCCGGGCTCGGAGACCTCCACGGACCCGGACATCCGCCGCGCCCGTCGGACCGAATGGTTGGAGCAGGCGGGCGAGACCTTTATCGGCCTGGGCCAGCGCATGTTCTTTACCGACGGCGGCGAATACCCCCTGATGGACCTGCGCACTATCGTCTTCGCGGGCAGTGCCGAGGAGGAGTTGACCCCTACCCCGACCGCGACCCCGGCGGCGCCGGATGCCGCCGTAGGCGCAACCCTTGGCTGAGCTGACGCACCGCGAGCGGCTGCAGCCCTCGCTGCTCGACCGGCTGACCGACGACGAGCCCGAGAATAGCCACGAAGCGCGCGAGCAGCGCGTCTTCTCGTTGTCGCGCCTGCGCGAGTCGGTCCTGCGCGACCTGGGCTGGCTGCTCAATACCGCCAACCTGGCGTGCGCGCAGGATCTCAGCGCCTACCCGGAGGCAGCGGGTTCCGTGCTCAACTACGGCGTCCCCGACCTCTCCGGCAAGACGGTGTCCGGCACCGACGCCGCGGCGCTCGAGCCCGCCCTGCGCCAGGCGGTCGCCGATTTCGAGCCCCGCATCATCCGCCATACGCTCAAGGTCCGACTGGACGTCAATGCCGAACAGATGAGTCGCAACGCCATCACTTTCCTGATCGAGGGTGACCTCTGGGCGCAGCCGGTACCGCTGCACCTCTACCTAAAGACCGAGATCGACCTCGACATGGGCGACGTCAAGGTCAGCGCTTACGCGGGCTAGGGGCACGCACGATGGACCCACGCCTGCTCGATTATTACAACCGCGAACTGCGCTTCATGCGCGAGATGGGCGGTGAACTGGCGGCCGAGTTCCCGAAGATCGCCGCCCGGCTCGGACTGGAGAGCTTCGAGTGCGCGGACCCCTATGTGGAGCGTCTGCTGGAGGGTTTCGCCTTCCTCGCCGCGCGGGTCCAACTCAAGATCGACGCCGAGTTCCCGGCCTTCACCCAGCACTTCCTGGAGATGGTCTATCCGCACTACCTGGCGCCGACCCCGTCGATGGCGGTCGTGGAGTTGCAGCCGGACCTGGACGAGGGGGCGCTCGCCGAGGGCCTCGACATCCCGCGCGACACGGTGCTGCGCGGCACCCTGGGCAGGGACGCGCAGACCGCGTGCGAGTACCGCACCGCCCATCCGGTACGCCTGTGGCCCATGGAGCTGACCGCGGCCGAGTATTTCAGCCATACGGGGCCGGTCGCCAAGCCGGACCTGGCCATCCTCAAGCGCAGCAAGGCCGGGGTGCGGTTGCGCCTGCGCACCACGGCCAATCTCACCTTCGCCCAACTCGCCCCGGGGCGTGCGGAGCGCTTCCAACTGGTGCTCTTCCTCCAGGGGGCGGACCAGTTGCCCTTTGAGATCTATGCCCGGCTGCTGGGCGACACGCTCGGGGTCCTGGTGCAGCCCACGGCGCGCCCACTGCCCTGGATCGAGACCCTGCCGGCCACCGCGCTGCGTCCCTTGGGCTTCGAGGAAGGCGAATCGCTGCTGCCCTATGCCCCCGCCTCCTTTCAGGGTTATCGCAACCTCCACGAGTATTTCGCCTTTCCGCAGCGCTATCTGTTCCTCGCCATCGACGGTCTGGGACCGGTCCTGCAACGCCTCGCCGCCCCCGAGGTCGACCTGATCCTGCTGCTGAGCCAGCCGGCGCCGGCCCTGGAGCGCGTGCTGGGTGCGGCTAACTTCGCGCTGCACTGCACCCCGGCGATCAACCTCTTCCCTAAGCGCTTCGACCGCATCCACCTGAACGCGACCGGCCCCGAGCATCACCTGGTGCCAGACCGCACGCGCCCCATGGACTATGAGGTCTACCGGGTCGAGCGCGTGACGGGCTTCGGCTCCGGCACCACCGAAGCGCGCGAGTTCCGGCCCTTCTACGCCCCCGCCAACCTGGACCCGGGGGGCGACAAGCCCGCCTACTACAGCGTCCATCGCCTGCCGCGGCGCCTGTCGTCGCGCCAGCAACGCCACGGGGCACGCTCCAGCTACGTGGGGAGCGAAGTCTATGTGAACCTGGCGGATACGGCCGCGACCCCCTGGGCGGCCGAGCTGCGCCAACTTGCGGTGTCCGGCCTCTGCACCAATCGTGACCTGCCGCTGTTCATGCCCGTGGGCGCCGGCAAGACCGACTTCACGCTGGAGTCCGGGGCCCCGGTACGCGCGGTGCGCGTGCGTGGCGGACCGACGCCGCCGCGCCCCTCCCACGCCCATGGGGACACCGCCTGGCGGCTGATCAGTCATCTCTCGCTCAACTATCTGTCGCTCGCCGACACGGACGGCGGCCAGGGCGCGGCGGCGCTGCGCGAACTGCTGGGGCTCTACGGGGACTTGACCGACGCCGACGTGCGCAAGCAGGTCGAGGGCCTGCGCCGGGTGTCCTCGCGCCCCATCGTGCGGCGCCTTCCCGGGGTGCGCCCGGTCACCTATGGACGCGGCCTGGAGATCACGCTGGAGTGCGACGAGACCTCCTTCGAGGGTACCGGCGCCTTCCTCCTCGGTGCCGTGCTGGCGCGTTTCTTCGCCCGCTACTGCACCATCAACGCCTTCACCGAGACGGTCCTTGCGACCGGTCGCGGGGAACTCATGCGCTGGCCGGCGCTCATCGGCCGCCGCCCGGCCCTGTGACCGGACCCGCGCCCAGTTCGGACCCCAGTTCGGACCCGGACGTGGCGGCCGACCGTGAGCGTGCGCGGGCCGCCCTGCTCGCCGAGTTGGCCGCGGCCCCCTGGGATTTCGGGTTCCTGCACACCCTGCGCCGGCTCGACTGCCTGCAGCCCGAGCGCCCGCGCATCGGCGCCACCGCCAGGCCGGCCGACGACCCGGTGCGTCTGGGTCAGCGTCCCTCGCTGCGCTTCGCCCCCTCGGAACTGGCAGGCCTGGAGCAGTCCGCGGCCGGCCGCGCCCCGCGGCTGCAGGTCTATTTCCTCGGCCTGCTCGGACCCAATGGCCCCCTGCCCCTGCACCTCACCGAATTCGCCCGGGAGCGCGAGCGCCGCGTGGGCGACCGGACCTTCGCGCGCTTTCTGGATATCTTCAATCACCGGATGCTGGCGCTCCTGTATCGGGCCTGGGCCCAGGCGCAGCCGGCGGTCAGCTTCGACCGCCCGCAGCAGGACCGGTTCGGCACCTATCTGGCGACCCTGAGCGGCAACGCGACCCCGGCGCTGCAGGCCCGCGACGCCATGCCGGACCTGGCCAAGCGCCACTACGCCGGGCACCTGTCCTGCCCGACCCGACACCCGGAGGGGCTCGCCTCCATGCTGGGGCACCTGATGGCCCTGCCGGTCCGGATCGAAGAATTCGTCGGCCGCTGGCTGGTCCTGCCCCCCGACTGCCGGCTGCGGCTGGGGGAGACGCCGCACACCGGGGCGCTCGGCGGCACCACGACCCTGGGCGCGCGGGTCTGGGACCACCAGTCGAAGTTCCGCGTGCGCATCGGCCCGGTCCGGTTCGCCGACTATTTGAGCCTGCTGCCCGGCAACGCCGCCCTGGCCCGGGTCAAGTCAGTGGTCCGCAATTACACCGGCGACGCGCTGGAGTGGGACCTGAACCCGGTGCTGATTGAGGCCGAGGTTCCGCGCCTGCGCCTGGGTGCAGGCCCGCGGCTGGGTTGGACCACGTGGCTGGCGAGCGGACCCCTGGGCCGGGATGGAGACGATCTCAAGCTCGACCCCAACCGGGAGCGGCCCGAGGCCAGGCAGGGCACTGATCAAGCCGGCGTTCAGCGCTGAGGCGGCGCCGACCGTGGGAGCGGCTTTAGCCGCGACGAAGCCTCGCCGACGGGCCAGGCGTCGCAGGTTACCGCGGCCTTGGATCGCGGCTAAAGCCGCTCCCACCGGGGGCTGACGCACTCGCATTAATTTGCGGACATCAAATCTTCATCAGGTATCGCCACCCGAACCAGGCCCAACGCCCAAGTCCAACTCCAGGAGCCCGCCCATGACCGAAATCAGCCGCACCGCCCTCTTCGGCAAGCTCAATCCGCTCGCCTACAAGGCGATCGAGAGCGCCACCGTCTTCTGCAAGATGCGCGGCAACCCCTACGTGGAACTGGTGCATTGGTTCAATCAGGTCCTCCAGCTCCAGGACTCGGACCTGCACCGCATCATCCGCCACTTCGGCCTGGACCCGGCGGGTCTTGCCCGGGACTTCACCGAGGCCCTGGACCGGTTGCCGCGCGGCTCCAGGTCCATCTCGGACCTGTCCTCCGACCTGGAGGAGGCGACGGAGCGGGCCTGGACCTACGGCACCCTGATGTTCAAGGAATCCCAGGTACGCACCGGCTATCTGCTCGTGGGCATCCTGAAGACCAAGGGACTCAAGAGCGGCCTGCTCGGCATCTCCCGCCAGTTCGAGAAGATCCAGACCGACGCACTGACCGACGGCTTCGCCGCGATCTGCGCGGACTCTCCCGAGGAGCGCATGCGCGCGAGCGACGGCTTCCAGGCGGGTGCGGCGCCCGGGGAGGCGAGCGACGCCATGTCGCCGGCCCAGATGGGCAAACAGGAGGCGCTCAAGCAGTTCTCCGTGGACCTGACCGAGCGCGCCCGCAAGGGCGAACTGGACCCCATCGTCGGCCGTGACGAGGAGATCCGCCAGCTCATCGACATCCTCATGCGCCGCCGCCAGAACAACCCCATCCTCACCGGCGAGGCCGGGGTCGGCAAGACCGCCGTCGTCGAGGGCTTTGCCCTGCGCATCGCTGCCGGGGACGTGCCCCCGCCGCTCAAGGAGGTCTCGCTGCGCACGCTCGACGTGGGCCTGCTCCAGGCCGGCGCCAGCATGAAGGGCGAGTTCGAGAACCGGCTGCGCCAGGTGATCGAGGAGGTCCAAGCCTCGCCCAAGCCGATCATCCTCTTCATCGACGAGGCCCACACCCTGGTCGGTGCCGGCGGCAGCGCCGGCACCGGGGACGCGGCCAACCTGCTGAAACCCGCGCTCGCCCGCGGAACCCTGCGCACCGTCGCCGCCACCACCTGGGCCGAATACAAGAAATACATCGAGAAGGACCCGGCCCTCACCCGCCGCTTCCAGGTCGTCCAGGTCGACGAGCCGAGTGAGGAGAAGGCGATCCTCATGGTCCGGGGCATCGCCTCGACCCTGGAGAAGCACCATCAGGTCCAACTCCTGGACGAGGGCCTGGAGGCCGCCGTGCGCCTCTCCCACCGCTACATCCCGGCGCGCCAACTGCCGGACAAGGCGGTCAGCCTGCTCGACACGGCGTGTGCCCGGGTCGCCATCAGCCAGTCCGCCGAGCCCCCGGAGGTCGAGGACTGCCGGCGCCGCATTGAGGGTCTCAGCACCGAACTCGCCATCATCGGGCGCGAGGCTGCGGTCGGTGTCGTGACCGCGGAACGCGAGCAGGCCGTCAACGAGAAGCTGGCCGTCGAGCGCGAGCGCCTGCTCGGGCTCAATGCCCGCTGGGAGTCCGAGAAGGGCCTGGTGACCCAGATCCTGGAACTGCGCGGACAACTGCGCGGCACGACTGCCCCGGTCGAAGGGACCGGGAGCGCCTTGGAGCAGGCGGCCGGCACCGCCGCGGCGCCCGCCCCCGCCGCCCTCAGCGAGCCAGAGCGCGCCGCAGCACTGGAGAAGATGCGCACCCTCCAGGCCGAGTTGGCGGACCTGCAGGGCGAACGCCCCCTGATCCTGCCGAGCGTCGACTCCCAAGCGGTCGCCTCCGTGGTCGCCGACTGGACCGGCATCCCGCTGGGCCGCATGGTCAAGGACGAAGTGAAAGCGGTGCTGAACCTCGCCGAGACCCTCAACAAGCGGGTCGTCGGCCAGCGCCATGCGCTGGATGCCATCGCCGCCCGCATCCAGACCTCGCGCGCCAAACTCGACAACCCCAACAAACCGATCGGCGTCTTCATGCTCGCCGGCCCCTCCGGTGTCGGCAAGACCGAGACCGGGCTCGCACTCGCCGAGGCACTCTACGGCGGCGAGCAGAATATCATCACCATCAACATGAGCGAGTTCCAGGAGGCCCATTCGGTCTCCACCCTCAAGGGCTCGCCCCCCGGCTATGTCGGCTATGGTGAGGGTGGCATCTTGACCGAGGCCGTGCGCCGCAAGCCCTATAGCGTGGTCCTCTTGGACGAAGTGGAAAAGGCCCACCCCGACGTCCATGAGATCTTCTTCCAGGTCTTCGACAAGGGCTGGATGGAGGACGCCGAGGGCCGCTATATCGACTTCCACAACACCGTCATCCTGCTCACCAGCAACGCCGGCACCGACCTCATCATGAGCATGTGCAAGGACCCGGAACTGCTGCCGGATGTCGAGGGCCTCTCCCAGGCGCTGCGCGCGCCGCTGCTCAAGACCTTCCCGCCCGCGCTGTTGGGGCGCATCGTCACCATCCCCTATTACCCGCTGAGCGATGCGATCCTGGCGACCATCATCCGGCTCCAACTCGACCGGGTGGTGCGGCGGATCAGCGACAACCATCGCGCCGTGCTGACCTACGACGACGCGGTGGTGGACCTGATCGCCAAGCGGTGTGCGGAGGTGGAGAGCGGGGCGCGGGTGGTGGATGCCATCTTGACCAATACGGTCTTGCCGGCGATCAGTCGGGAGATCCTGAACCGGACGATGGAGGGGAAGAAGATCGAGCGGATTGCGATCGGGGTGGCCGACGGGGGGTTCAGCTACAGCTTCGACGCTTGAAACGGACCGACTATTTCAATGCCACGCGCACCCGCCCGGACCGGGCGGGGATCGCCGAGGCGTGGATACAGCGCGCCAACAACTGTCCGGAGCGCCAAGCGATCCAGGCCGACCGCCGTATCCGGCGCTGGGTGCGCACCCCCGAGGCGGACGGCCGCGTGTTGCGGGTCGTCCTGCTCGAGGATGGGGAAACGGTCCGCAACGCATTCTTCGATCGGAGCTTCAAGCCATGAAGATCAAATACTTCCAGGACACGGACACGCTTTATATCGAACTACGCCCGGCCGTGGTGGCCGAAACGCGTGACCTCGACGAGAATACCTTGATCGAGTTGGACGATGGCGGCGGCATCTGTGCCATCACGGTCGAACATGCCAGCGAACGGGCCCAGTGGCCGTCGTTTTCGTTTGAGCAGATTGCGGCCTGAGTGCAGTCGGCGGCCAGCGGAGCGGGCAAGTCGGGGTTCGGGAGAAATCTGTCCGCGCCTACCTTGAAAAGCTACGGGCATCGTCTAGACTGAGGGGCGTTACCTCCTTGGGCAGCGGTGGATTCGTCGAATCGCGAGGCCTGCTGGTTAGGAAGGTGACGGGTGCCGGGCGGGGGCGGCTTCGGTGGGGCTTCCGGGGCTTGGTTCTTTGCTCGGGGTGTTGGGGTGGGAAAAGATTTCGGAAAAAGGGATCTGACCCCTTTTTTGGACCCTTTTTTGGACCCCTTCGAATTTCCGGAGCTTTTCGATGACCGCAAAAGAGTATGTGATCGATTATGCAGGAAGACAATTCGCCGGTCACGACGATGTCAAGAGAAACGTGCTTGATATCTTGAGTCTTTGTGATAGCGAAGGGGCCTTGACAACGCTGAGCGAAGCGTACAAGGCGTTCGCACCTAGCGTTGAGTTTAGAGACGATCCAAATGCTGAATCCGGCGCTTTTTATGATGCCAACGACAATAAGATTGTCGTCCGTCCAGAAGGCGATGCGAAAGAGCGAGCCGACATGTTTCTGTTCGAGTCATTTAATTGCGCTCACACGAAAGAGTATAAAGCTCTCAATTTAACTTTCGGTAAGATCGCTTATCCGCCCATGCTTTTCTTAGCTTATGGCCGGAAAAAGAGCAGCATCGAAGGCAAAGCAACATTCGAATATTTATCGCTTCTACGTGAAGTGAGAAAAAATAGTGGGGCGTACGAATTTACAAAACAAGGAAAACAGGCATTAAAATCGAATGATGACGTTATGAGCAAAGAAATGCTAATCGCCAAGATGACATGGACTCCCCACGAACCGTCGGGAACAGGCGATTTCCAATTTGCATCGCCCGAGCACTATGCGTTTCGAAAAGTAATGGATCTCAAGACAGCGCAGGCAACCTGGATAATAAGGATCCTCATAGCGAATGCGGCCGTTCGCGACGGCCATAAGACCTATGGCTCCGGTATATCGAGGGTTTCCAAGGCTTACAATGTCCTGGATCCGGAGCAGCGCTTCCTAAATTGGTGGAAGCCTCAGTGGGAGAATCTGGATCAAGGAAAGAAGCCAACTGCTTTTATTAGCGTGACGGAAAAGGCAAACGAGTTTTTCGCAAAGAGAACCATAGACGCATGGAGGCCCATTACTCTTTCTGATTTTGAGCTTGATGTGCGGATGGAGTTGGAAGCGCGACGACTCTCTAGGCTTTCCCCTTTAGTGAGCGCGCCAACTCCGTACACCTAGCCCGAATGGTTCATAAAGGCGCCGCGAGCCCCAGGGGCGGGAAAAGGGGTCAGTACCCTTTTCACGGAAAAGGGGCCAGTGCGGCTTGGCAATGTCGCGTAGTCTAGTGGGTGCAAATCCCACCTGGGTAATCGTGAGCCGCGAGCCCAGTATCGAGCCTTGCGGCGCGCACGGTAACGGGCGTGTCGATGCGTAGGCGCGAAAGCAGGCGAGGTGTAAAGGTAACGGGTGGAGCCGACCTTGAAGGTGTTGAGCCCCGAAAATTTTAGTCGGAGAGTGCCGAGGGTTTTGGCCCGCTCGCAGGCAACAATCCGTATTGCGCCACGGCCAGCGATACGGGTACTCCCCGGGGTCCTAGGCCATGTCGAGTCTGACATTGAGAGTACGCGGTAACCGAGGAGATCCGTGTTTCGGTCCGCTGGAGGTGGGCACCCGCGAACAAGTCTAAATAGCGAGGACGCGGGCAGAAGGAAAAGGGGCCAGGCTCAATTATGTCCACCTCTTGCCGTAATTGACCCTGGCCCCTTTTTTCCTTTCTTCTTTAACCTAGCACCGCTCGACCCTGAACCCCTTCCCGTCGACGCTGCGACACCCTGCAACGATGGTGGTTTAAATGGTGAACTTGACTTCTGCGGCAACCAACCAGCAGACGGCTTACTACGCCTGGCTGCAGTTTTTGGCCGACCCCATCAACACGCTCAACGCCGTTTCGCTCGTCTTCCGAGAATCCGGAACGCTGAATTTCAGCGGTCCCTGCATCGTCGCTGGAGAACCGCACGCCGCTGCGGTGAACAAGTCGCTGTCACCGCAGAATGTATTTGAGCAGATATATTCCGGCACGACGAACGTGGCCTCACTGAATACCCAACCCGGCGGTAATGGCGCTGCTAATTGGTTTCCGTATGTTGACCGCGGCGTGGGTGAATGCAACATCAGCTTTGATGCGCCCGTCGGAACGGTTGCGCTGACGGCGGGCATGAACGGGTGCTCGTTGCGTCTATATGTGAACGCCAGTCTCGGAATCCTCAAGTTCTGCCACGACAACAACGGCAATTACGCCAACGATGCGGCCTACGCTTTAAAAGGGTTCGACCACCTGCAGAGCATCAATGCTACCGCGCAAACGCGCGGACTGCTCACCCAGAATATCAATGGATACTGGAAGGCGATGTATAATACCCCTGGAACCGGGGTCTTCTTTATATCCGTCAAGTCCGGGCCATCGGAATGGAAGATCTACAAATCGGTCGTGATCGGCAACTTCCGAACCGAAATCATCAAGGGCGGCCTCTTTTCGTCCAACAAGACCAAGTTCATCCAGACCTTTTCCGGCAACCAAGGCGAGAACGGTCTCATGGCGACGGTCGCGGTCCCGCCGCTCGCCCTACCACCGCCTCAGCCGACACGGGGCCGCCGCAACAGCATTTGAAGTGCGGATGGGGTCGGGTCTTGACTTATTCCTCCCGGCACAAGTCAAGACCTGACGATCACCAAGGCAGATCGCGCGGTGCGCGACCTGCTACGGCGGCGCATGCGGCTGGTGCAACAGCATACGGCGAACCTGCTTGCGGTGCAGAACCTGTTTGCGCGCAATCGTGGCCAGTCACTGAGCGTCAATGCGGTCAGGCACCTCACGCCGGAGGTGGTCAGCGGCTTGCTGCCCGACTCAGCTAAATGGTGACCCCATCTCCTCCATACGCTGCTTAACGACGCCGTGCGATTGAAGGCACTCGGCCTTGATGAGGAGGCCGAGCGATGCCTGCTGCGGGTGATTCAGGTCGCACCGGACCTCGCCGACGCCCGCACTGGCGCTGCGGCCGCGGCCATGCTCGACTTTGGCTGCGGGGCCGGTCAGTGCGCTGCGGCCCTACGCGGCAACGCTGGGGTGGGGATCTCTCCGCAAGGATGGGCCGGGCGGCGCGGTCTCTAACCCGGCGCTTCGGGCTGAGAACGCGCGCGGCGCACTCGCAACAAATTTTTCTTCGTTGTCCTTGTAAAACTGTCGGGTATGATCTAGCCTTCAGCGAGTCGCCGGCCCGCGGGCGCGCGGGCGCGGTTCGTGCGCGCTCGGTGCGATCCTGCCCGAGAATCGATCTGAGTCGGCCTCCCGGCCTTGACCTCATCATGGGCGCGCTTTGGCAACGATGGGCCGGCAATGTGGTAAGGCGGTGCCCGCCGCAACGGATGAGCGGTCGCGGTGAGTCTACCACGGCCTGCCCGTTTTTATGGGGGTGAATGATGCCAGTATGTCCGGTGTGCAAAATCAACAAGCCCGCGCTGACCGTTGCCGGCTGCTGCTCGTGGCCTTGCAAGATGAAGATGACGCCATCCACGGCGTCGCCCAAGGTCGCCGAGCCGCTGACACTCGCCAAGTTCTTCGAGAGCATGGCATCGCAGTGCGTGGCTGCGCGGCGCGAGAACGGCACCCAGCGGCTCTTCTACTGGTCCACCGCCGGCAAACAACCCGGCGCGGTTCGCCCATCGGTTTATCTGCAGGATTACCTCAAACGCAAGAAAATTGTGGTCAAGGGCAAGGTGATCGTCAACTATCCCGTGGGCGCTTGGATCAACAAGAACTCAGAACTCGAGCAAACACTGGAAAGTCAGCAGGCTTCAGTGCTTAACGCCCAGGTCATTCCGGTGCCGGTGGACGGCAAGCTCGAAGAATGGGAGCAGTTCAGTCTGAAAAGCCTGGGGCCGAAACCCCAGTTGATCACCGGCCTGGGTGAGGCCGAGGTACCACTGAGCGTCAGTAAGGCACGGCGGTTATACATGCTGGCCACCTTCTGCTTGCTGAAGAAGTTTGGCTTGGTAAGCAAGGGCATCCCTGGGCATAACATCGGCGCCATCCTGGTCTCGGGCCAGGGCGAGGTGCTGTCGTGGGGGGTGAACACCGGCGAATTCAGGCACGCGGAGGTGAATACCATCATCAACTACTTTCGTCTGCACCCGGAGTCCAGCCGTCTGCCGGCCAAATCGGTGCTGTTCACCAGCCTCAAGCCCTGCCTGATGTGCTCGACGCTGATCCAGTCCACCTGGTGGTCCGACGGCGAGCCACGCGTGTGGTACGGTATGATGGACGAAGGTGGCAGCGGCAGCACGACGCTATTGGGTGAGTGGTCCAAGGAGTTCAAGGCGGCCGACATCGAACTGGACGTTTTCGAGCTGATGAGCGCGACCGGCACGCTGGACAGCGCCATCAAGACCACCGGCACCAAGCCGGTGATGGTGAAGTCCGGGGACACGAAGGTGGACCTGTACGACGACCTCACCAAGTCGCTGAAGGACAAGGGCAAGAAGTCGGCGGCTGACTGGGTGGACGAAGGCCCGCGGGTGCTGGAACTGATCGGCGCCGCGCTGGAGAAGTTCAAGGGCAAGGCGGACAAAGAACGCGACGATGGACCGATCAAGCAGGTGCTCGCGCACCTGAAACCGTTCGTGACGTGAGGCCTGCCGCGCGGGGGCTTCGATCATAATCCCGGCCACGGGTTTGTAGGTCGGCCTTCAGGCCGACCGCGGCGCCCCGGTCGGCCTGAAGGCCAACCTACAGCGGGGCGCCGACCGCCGCCCGGGCGGCCGGAGTTATGATCAAGGCCCGCGCGGGCCTGTCCCATGCCCTCGCTCCGCCCTGCGTCACCAGTGGCGAGTGAGGGGATTGAAAATTGTACTCTCCGCCGGCGCCTGGCGGCGCCTGACGTTCTCATCGCCGCGGACGCCAGCGCTGCTTGGTGGACTTGAGTATACTGTCCCCGCTCTTCCCTGATCTTCGGGCCGGCGGACCTGCGGCGAGCCGCTGTCCGCCGCTCGTCGATGCCCTTCGCGCAAACCCAAACTCGAGGCTTGGCTCCGATGGAACCAACCGCAGCGCTGCCGATAGAAGAACCGACCCCAGACTTGAGCATCGAGGAGGCGCTGGCGATAGCCAACTCTCTGCATGCGGCCGGTGACCTTGAGACCGCCGCCGAGATCTACCGACGCGTCCTCGAACTGGTGCCCGAGCACCCCGACGCGCTGCATTTCCTGGGAATACTTGCCCATGCCCAGGGTCGCACCGAAGAGGCGCTGCGGCTCATCAGCCGTTCGATCGCACTGGTCCCCGATCATGCGGTCTTTCACAACAATCTCGGCAATCTGATGCTCGCAAACGAGCGTTTCGCGGAGGCCGACCGCGCGTATCGCGCCGCGCTCGCACTGGATAAGGAACGCCCCGATACGCTCCATAACTACGCGGTGTTGTTGAAGGCACTCGGCCTCTATGGGGAGTCCGAGCGCTGCCTGCTGCGGGCCATCCAGATCGCGCCGGACTTCACCGAGGCCTGCATCACCCTCTCCAGCCTGTATGCCCGGCTCGGTCGCAGCGAGGAGGCCCTGGAGCAGAGCGGCAAGGTGTTGCAGCGCCAGCCGCTGGATCCGCGCGCGCGCGAGATACAGAGTCTGGCCTATGTGCGCCTCGGGTGTCTCGAGGAGGCGGCCGCGGTCTTTCGCGACTGGCTCGCGGTCGAGCCCGATAACCCGCGGGCCCTGCACCACCTGGCGGCCTGCACCGGCGAGGGGGTCCCGGCGCGCGCGTCCGATGCCTATGTGCAAAGTGTCTTCGACGCCTTCTCCCAGCGCTTCGATTCGCGCCTGGCGGCGCTCGAATACCGCGCCCCGACCCTGGTGGGTGAGGCGGTCGCCGCCGTTATCGGCGCCGCCGCCGCGGCTCTGACCGTGCTCGATGCCGGCTGCGGGACCGGTCTGTGCGCCGCCCTGCTGCGGCCCTTCGCTGCCCGGCTGGAGGGCGTCGACCTCTCCGCGGGGATGCTGGAGCAGGCCCGCGCGCGCGGCCTCTACGACGCGCTCCAGCAGGCCGAGCTGACCGCCTTTATGCAGGCACACCCGCAGCACTATGACCTGGTCGTGTCGGCCGATACCCTCGTGTACTTCGGCGCGCTCAATGAGGCGATACGTGCCGCGGCCGGCGCCTTGCGCCCCGGGGGCCACCTGTGCTTCACGGTGGAGGCACTCGCGCAGGAGGAAACGTCGCCGTACCGGTTGTGCCATCACGGCCGCTATGCCCATGCCGAGGGCTACGTGACGACCGCGCTCGGGGCGGCCGGCCTTGAACTCGTCACGCTCGCGCGCGAGTCATTGCGCTACGAGGCCGGCGAGCCGGTTGCCGGCTGGCTGGTACTGGCCCGGAAACCGACTTAGGGCGCCTGGATAGCGCCGTCAGCCGACAACACCAAATATATCATCGTTAACGTGAAAGTGCGTAGTCAGGCTATCCCGGCCTGACGGCGTCGGGAGTGGAACAGTCAGGGCTGGAAGCCCTGACTACGCAGCCTCGCACGCCGACAATCGCGACAGAGGTCGAGAGGACTTTCATGTTCTGGAGTGGCGTGGGCGCCATGGCCGTTAGCCGAACCGATGATCCTTGAAAGAGCATCTATTTCACGCAAAGACGCAAAGACGCAAAGTTTTTCAATGCGATATCTTTGTCGCACGGCTCACCTGCCGGGTGACGGGATCTTCGATTGCAACGTTCTGTTCTTCTTTGCGTTCTTGGCGTCTTTGCGTGAGCAATTGCCGATTCTAGGATGATCAAGGCCCCCGCGGCACGAAGCTCAGAATGGCGCGGTTGAACATGGCCTCAGTGGCCGCGAAGGCGTCCGCGGTATCGGTGGCGGTGAGGATGAAGAGGCGCTGCGGCTCGCCGCCACCATCGACATAGACCAGGCGCTGACGCAGCCGCAGGTCGGGGCCGCCGGATTCGACCAGCAGGTCGATCGCCTCGCGCTGGTGCCAGGTGCCGGGGCGCTGCCGCAGCACTGTGAATTCCGGATCCCCCTGCCGGCGCAGTGCCAATTGGCCGTCCACATAGTCAGGCAGCGTCTTGGGGGTGCCGTGGCGCTCGATGCGGATGACGAGCGTCGGGGTGAAGGGGCGACCCTGGGGGAAGGCAAAGGCATAGACGGATGCGTCGATGGCCTCGTCCGGCAGGTCGATCGCGAAATCCGCTCCGAGAAATTTGGGCATGGCATTGTCGGCCGCTTCAGTATTGCCCGCCTGCCGCCGCAGGGGCGGGCGGTCAGGGAATCGAGCGTGCGATCCGACGCACCTCGTCGAGTTGCGCCGTGCTGTAGTTCGTCGGCAGGTCGCGCGCGAAAGAGACCGGCGCCCTGGTCATACGGATAATGGCATTGGCCGCCAGATCGCAGACGCGCATGAATTGGGGTGCATCCGGCAGGATATCGAGGTTCAGGAAGAGCGCATTGTCCTTGTCGTCGAGCCAGCCGCTCAGGGTCTCAATGACCCAGCGCTGGCCGATGTACTCCAGCAGGTGGATGACCTCCACCCGCTCGCGGCCGGACGACGCCTTGACCCGCCGTTTGAAGGCGGCTTCGGCATCCGGATTACCGGTGCGGGCGAGGGCCGCAAGACAGCCGACCTTGGCCTCTTCGATGCGCTCGCGCTGGCACAGGGCAGCGAGCTTGGCGAGGTCCTCGTCGGTGAGTGCCATGCGCCCCAGATAGAGCGAGAGCCGACGGCGTGCGTTCGGGTCCTGGGCGCGCTCGAGCGCCGCGATCAGATGCTTGACGTCGAGGCGGTCGGGGTAGCGTTCAAGCTGCTCGATCGCCTCGCGCGCGACCATGCCGTCCTCGTCGGTGGCCGTCAGGAGCAGCACCCCGAGTGCCTGGGGCTGCGGGATCTCCCCCAGGGCACGCACCGCCACGATCCGCACCCAGGGGTCCGGATTAGCGAGGAGTTGTTGCAGCACGGGTACCGCGGCCAGCCCTTCACCCCGGGCGATATCCCGCGCTTGCAGGTCCCCGTTGAGCACGGCAGTCGTCAGGTCAGACATCTTGGTTCCTCCGCCTGCCGGCCCTGCCGACATGCCAATCGCAAACAAGAGCCAAGCCGCCGCGGCGACCAGCACGCGTCTTGAGCGCGGCGGGACGCCCCCGGAAACGCCCAGCTCAGTAAAGGGTTCCAGTCTTGACATAGTTACGAGCGACCGAACACTGCGCGTCGCGCCCGCTCTTGTCCAGTCCGGTGCGCACCTCTTTGAAGGGGATCAGGGCGCCGCGAAAGTTGGCCCCATAGCCGAAATCGGCATAGTCGGTCCAGGGCGGGGCGCCATAGGGCGGGCGCGCGGTCTGGTTCCAATTGTGCATCAGCAAGCGCATCGACCAGGTCTCGTACCTGGCCCAGGACCAGCCGGTGGCAGGCCGAACGCCGCTCGTCGAGCCATCGCTCGGGTGCCAGAGGGAGAAAAAATGCCCGAGTTCGTGGGCCAGGTCGTTCGCCCCCCAGTAGGTGGTGCGCCCCCCGCCGCAGACCTCCCCAAGATAGACCCCCGGCTGCATTCCGGCGAACGCCGAAATGTTGGTGACCGCGTCGCGACTCAGCCCCACGCCGCAGGCGTCCTGGATCTGGCGCACGACATAGACGTTGATGGTACCGGTGTTGAAGTTGGTCGAGGTGATGCTGTTGAAGTCTGCAGGGAATCGCAACTGGTTGGCGGTCGCCAGGTTGATCGACCAGGTGCGCGTCGCCTGCACCGAGAGCGCGATCCCGGCGCAGGCCCAGATCGCCTTGGCCTGGGTCATGAGCGCATCGACGTCCAGGCTGGGTGCCACCCCGCCGACGCCGTTCACGTCGTTGATGGTGACGATATGGGGTGTTACGGCCACGGGCAGCGGGCTGAACACATAGACCGTGAGGGCGTAGATGATGGGGCCCGTCGCACTCTGGAAGCGCACCTCGATCTCGGCCGATTTCGGCGTGGCCCCGGTGTAGAGCTTGCCCTTGATCTCGATATCGGTACGGGCGCCGTCGGCCACCGGGCTCCCCTTGACGGGGGTCTCGACCGTGACCACGCTCTCGTCGCTACTGACCAGATACAGCGGGGCGGCCGGGTCGATCAACTCGCGCACCAGCCGCAGCGTGACCTTCTGATCTTTCTTCAGACCCACCACCGGACCGCGCAGCTCCGCCGAGGCGCCGAGACCATTGACCGCCGGCACCTTGGTGTTATGGCCGCGGTCGTCCACGTCCGGCATCGCGATGTCCGGATCACCGGCCGCGGCGCGCTCGAAGCGCACCGGAACGATGCGCAACTCCTTGTACACCTGTGAACTGATGGCCATCGCCGCTACTCCCCGAACACGGACTTGAGCTTGTTGTAGGTGGTGGCGCTGAGCTTGGCGTCGGGATACTGGGTCTTATCGAGCCCGCCGTCCGGGTCCAGCGCGTTGTCGGCCTGGAAATCGAGCAGGGCGGCATCGGTGCGGGCATCCAGGGTCGCGGTCAGATCGCCTTCATAGTAACCGAGCAGCTTCAGCCGTTGCAGTTGGCCCTTCAGGTCCGTTTCCGGTTCGATGCCGTGCAGCACTTCCAAGTCATAGGTCGTGCCCAGGGTCTCGAGCGATACCGGGACCCGCCCGCCGGGGACCAGCACCTCGACGCTGCCGTCTGCCGCAAGCTTGCCGAACTGCGTGATCCGGCCGCCGACCCGCACCTTGTAATCCGGCGTATCGCTGACGCCGCGCTTGGCGTCGTCCCCGATCTTACCCGGGAAGCGTTGGAAATAGACCTTGACCCGCCGGAAGCGGAGCTTGTTCTTGTTCTGCTGGCCTTCGCTCGCCCGGCTCACGTTCGCCATGGATCACCCCCAACCCAGTTAGAAACACCAGTTAGAAAAGCCAGTTAGAAAGGCCAGTCAGAAACCAAAGACCTCTTTGGCCTTGTTCTTGGTCGCCTCATCGATCGTGCCGCTCTCGGTGATCCCGTTTTTCTTCTGGAAGGCCTTGATGGCGGCCGTTGAGCGGTCATCGGCGGCGCTGTCGGCAAGGTTGTCGTAACCCAGGTTGTTCAGCCGTTCATGGGCGCCCGGGGCCTCGTCGTGCGGGTCCAGGCTCCCGATCTTGAGCGGCCAATAGAGGGCGGTCGTCTTGGCGCTGTCGAGCCACACCGTGATCTCACCGTCGCCGGCATCGACCGGGATCTCCTGCTCGACCAGCCCGTCGCCCCCGGTGGTACCGGTGAAGACCTCGGTCCCCACCTCGAGCTGATAGCTCTTGCCGCCCACCGCGGTGCCCTCGAAGTCCTCGATCAGGAGGCGCAGGTGCGTGCGCCGACCCTTGACCTTGAACTTGTGCTTCTGATCGACGGGCTTGCCGGCCTGCTTCTTCTCCGGTTCCGGGATATTGATCTCGTCGCCGGGGTAGATCAGGTTGGGATTGGGCCGCTTGGCACGAAATGCCTGGTTCGATGCGTGATTGTAGATCGTCTTCCAGTCGCGGAAGCCGTACTGTTTCGCGATGCTGCTCAGGCACTCGCCCTGACTTACTCGATGGATCGACATACCGGTATGCCCGCCGCGTCGCGAATGAATCGGCCCGGCCGCCCCGCCGGCCGGCCGTCCCAGTACCCTGGTTGCGCCGGGATTATAGACCCGCCGCCGGGGCGCCGCAGGCACGCCGTGCGCGCACCGTCCGCGCGCGGCTCAGGCGCGCCCACTCAGGCGTCCTCCCAGGCGGTCTTGTCGATCTTCGGAAAGGAGACCTGGCATTGCCCCGAGGTGATGCCCTCGACCCTGGCCTTCCCCTGCTCGTCCAGGGTGCCGCTCGCCAGGCTGGCGTCGGGCAGGGTGATCTCATAGGGTTCACCGGGCACCGGCTTGCCGGCCTCGTCCACGAGTTCGATTTCGATCCAATGGGTATTGTCTTGCTGGGTCTGCTGGGTCTGCTGGGTTTCCTGCGCACTCGCGAAGCTGGAGGTGGCCTGGGAACTGCCCGTGGCCCCGCCGCCCGGCCCCGCCCCCCCGCCCTGCCCCGGGCTCGGCGCCTGGAAGGGCGTGACCTGGACGCTGCCGTACTTGCCGGACTTGGTCTTGAGTTGCTCCGCCTTGGCCTCGGCAACCTCGCCGGGGTCGGCCTGGTCCGCCTCCTCCGGCGCGGTCGGCGCGGTCGGGGATACCGGTGAACCGGGCGAACCGGGCGTGGGGGGGGAGCCGGGCGCCGAGGCGATATTGACCATGGAGCCGTCGAGTGTGACCAGTGACCCCTTGATGGTCACGCCGCTCGGGTCGAGCACCACGCTGTTGCCGCCGCACTTGAGCGTGATCCCGGACGAGGACTCGATGACCACCCCGAGCGCCTTGAGAAAATAGTTGGAGGTGGTCTTTTCCGTGTGGTTGGCCTTGAAGACATGCGCCATGTCGCCGGTGACGGTCAGGGTGCAACTGCCGACCACCTCGACCGCCTCCTTGCCCTTGACCTTGAGGTGGCGGTCGCCGCCGATCTCTTCGAGATGATCGACCCCGACCTTGACGTGGCGCTTGTTCTTCACCTCCTCCAGCTTGTCTTTGGTGACGATCAGGTGGTGGTTGTTGCCGATCGTCTCGAAGCGATCGTTCTTCACGCGCAGGTCGAAGTTCTTCTCGGCGTGGATGAAGACCTGCTCCTCGCCCTTCTTGTCCTCGAAGCGCAGTTCGTTGAAGCCGCCGCCGCCCTTGCTGGAATTGGACTTGATGCCGGTCATGGTCGCGTTGGCGGGCAGTTCGTAGCCGGGCATGCAGTCGCCGTTGTAGACGCGCCCGGTCACGATGGGCCGATCCGGATCGCCCTCGAGAAAATCGACGATCACCTCCTGGCCGATGCGCGGCAGCGCCTGACCGCCCCACTTCTTGCCCGCCCACACCTGGGCCACGCGCACCCAGCAGGAGCTGGTCTCATCCGCCTTGCCATAGCGGTCCCAATGGAACAGGACCTTGATCCGCCCATACTTGTCGACCCAGATCTCCTCGCCCGACTTACCCACCACGATGGCGGTCTGAGGACCCTGGACGATGGGCTTACGCGTCACCCGTTCACTGCGGAACTGCACGGCGGCGGGCATGGCCGTGAAATCGACCGCGATATCAGGGCCGGCCGCCGCGCCCGCGGTCGACTCGTAGTCGTCGCTGGTGATGCGATAGTCGGTCGCGATCAGGAGGTACTCGCGATTCTGATCGGTGCGCGGATGGCCCTCGAGCGTGACGAGCGAACCGGCGGCCAGGGCGCGGACGTTGCCGCTGCCGCTGACCCGCTCGTGCAGGGCGCCCAGTGCTTCCATATTGACCCGGGAATAGTGGTTGCCGTCGCTGGTTTCGGTGTACTTGCCCGGATAGTCGAAGACCTCAAAGCTGCCGCCCTCGTGTTTCCAATTCGCCGGGGTGAGGCTCTGCAGCGCCTTCTTGGGCGCCTCGAAGTCGAAGTCCCGCAGCGCATAGCCCCCGGTCTGTACGTACTGACCGACGGAGAACTCGGCAACGGACTCCCGCAGCAGCGCGCGGTTGGCATCCGGCGGCAGATAGGTCGCCGTGGCATAGCCGGGAAAGGGACTGTGCGCGCTGTACGCATCCGCGAGCACCAGCGTGTGCTTGCCGTTCTCGTGGGTGAAAAAATAATAGATACCTTCCTGTTCCATCAGGCGGCTCACGAAGTCGAACGCCGTTTCGCGATACTGGACGCAATACTCCCAGGTCCGGTAACTGCCGCTCAACGACTCACTGAAGGCGCTGCTGAAGCCTGAGTCCCGGAACACCTGCTTGACGATGTCCGGGACCGTCTGTTCCTGAAAGATCCGACAGTCCGCGGTGCGCGTCAGGAACCACAGCCAGGGCTTCAGGACCACCGCGTAGAGCGCGAAGCGTCCGCTCGTCCCCTGATAGCGCAGGCTGCCGACATAGCCGTTGAAATAACGGACGGTAGCATCCGCCAGGGTCAGGCGGACCGTCATGTTGGTGCCGAGCACGTCATCGAACTTGATGTCGTGCTTTTCGCTCAACACCTCCAGGTGCAGTTCGAACAGACGGCCCAGTTCCTCGTGGGCGACCATGCGCCGGAAGAGCAGGACATCGTCGCCCAGGGACGAGTTGACGGCTACTTGGCGAGCGGCTTGACTTGGCACGCGGGTCCCCCGGTCGACTGGATCTAAGGCTACAGTCTAGAAGATTTCCGCCCGGCGGCCTACCCGTCGTGCGTCGTGGCGCCCCGCCGGAGGCGGCGCTGCACCGCGGGCCGCGCCGGGCGCGGCAGGTGGGCCCCGGGTCCGGCACCGCGGCGCTGCCCGGACCGGCAGACTCTACCTTATACTAAGGGCAGCCGCCCGGCCCGCGGGCACGGCACCCAACCGCGGAGGTTCCCATGCCCTTTGCCGCACGCCTCGGGGACATGATCCTGCAGGATGCCCCCCATTGCCATGCCCCCATCCACCCGGCGGGCCCCGTACCCACGCCGGTACCCCATCCGGCCCTACCCCTGGCCATCATCACCGGCAGCCCCAAGGTCATGATCGGCTTCATGCCGGCGGCGCGGGTCAGCGACCAGTCGGCCCCCTGCATGCTCCCGGGCTGCGTGCCCGCGGGTCCGGGCATGATCGCGAAGGGCTCGACCAAGGTCATGATCGACTTCCTGCCCGCGGCGCGGATGAACGACCTGACGGCCCACTCCACCTGCGTCGCGCCCATCCCCAGCCCGACCGGCAAGGTGATGCCGCCCTGCTGCCCCAAGGTGGACATTGGCGGTTGAGCCCGCCGTAACGCCGGGCGGCGCGCGGACCGGTGCGGGAGCGCGGTAGCCCCGATGCGCCGCGGCCACTTCGAGCTGTTCCGGCCGGTGTGCCCCCATTGCTTGAGCGCACGGGGCGCCGTCTCGCCGCTCGTGATCGGGCAGGTCCTGCTGGAGCAGGCGGGGCACATCGTCGAGGGCGTGCTGCACTGCGCCGATCCGGCCTGCTACCTCGAATACCCGATCATCGACGCGATCCCCTTTCTGCTCCCGGACGTGCGCCGCTTTCTCAGTGACAACCTGTTCCAACTGTCCCTGCGCACGGACCTGGGCGCGACCATCGAGGGGATGATCGGCGACAGTTGCGGTCCGGGCAGCGCCTTCGACGCCACCCGCGCGCAACTGAGCAGCTACGCTTGGGGCCACTACGCGGACCTGGACCCGCAGGAGCGGCCGGACGGGGCACCTGATGGTGCGCCTGATGGGACTCAGGGCGGCTCGGTCCTGGATTGCCTCGCCCAGGGGCTGGCCCTGCTGCCCGCCCCGCCCCGGGGGCCGGTCCTGGACCTGGGCTGCGCCGTCGGGCGGACCAGCTTCGCCCTGGCCGCGGCGACCGGCGACCCGGTGCTCGGGGTGGATGTCAATGTCGCCATGCTGCGGCTCGCGCAGCGGGTGCTGCGCCAGGGGACCGTGAGCTATCCGCGGCGCCGGATCGGGATCGTCTACGACCGGCGCGACTTCGCGGTGGCGCTGCCCGGCGCCGAGCTGGTCGATTTCTGGGCCTGCGACGCCCTGGCCCTGCCCTTCGCGTCCCCCTGCTTCGCCCTGGCCGCCGCCCTGCATGTACTCGACTGCACCAGTTCGCCGCGCGACCTGCTCCAGGGCCTCGCCCGGGTCCTGGTCCCGGGCGGCGCACTGGTGCTGTCCACCCCCTACGACTGGTCCCCGGCCGCCACGCCCATGGAGTGCTGGATCGGTGGTCACTCGCAGCGCGGTCCGACCCGCGGCGACGCCGAGCCCTTCCTGCACAGCCTCCTCACCGCCGGCGCGCACCCGCTCGCGGTGCCCGGGCTGTCCCTGGTGGGCGAGTGCGAGTCCGTCCCCTGGCAGGTGCGCCTGCACGCGCGCAGCCGCGTCCACTATCGCAGTCACCTCCTCGCCCTGCGGGCGGCGGCGCCGGACCGGCCGCCCGCGGACGCCTCCCAAGCACCAGGTACGGTACCTTAACCCCAGAATCGGCAATTGCTCACGCAAAGACACCAAGAACGCAAAGAAGAACAGAGCGTTGCAAGCGATGATCCCCCGGCAGGTGAGCCGTGCGACAGAGATAGCGCATTGAAAAACTTTGCGTCTTTGCGTCTTTGCGTGAAACAAATGCTCTTTCCAGATTAACCGGTCAGAACGTCAGCACCTTGTCACTGTCGACGACCCACTGCGCCAGCGCTGTCATCGTCGCATGCTCGGCGCCGTCGAAATAGGGATGGTTCTTGTAAATGCCGCAGCGCGCCATGCAGGTGCCGCAGACCTTCACCACGACGCCGCGCCCGATCAGCGACTTGAGCATCTGCGAAAGATCCTGGTCATAGCCCGCGGGGGGACGGCAGACCTCGCGGGCCAGATCGACCGCATCGTTCATCAAGAAGCAGCGCACCTCCTGTCCGCCGTCGACCAGGGTGTTGGCCAGGCGCAGTGCGTTCCAGGTGACATCGGTGCTGTCGTAGGGCTCACGGTTCAGCACGATCAGAATCTTCATTAGGTGTTCTCCAGCGGGGACGGGGCACCCGATCCTGACAGATCAGGAACGTTCATTCAACGCGATCGTTGAATGTTTTCGGCGCCTTCGGGGTCGCCGCAGCCCCGCCCGCGGCTTCCGGCGGACACCGGGAGGGTCTGCCGCCGGCAGGATGGCCGACCAGCGAGGTCTACGAACGCCCGCCAGTCGGTCGATGGAGCCCCTATACTGGCGGCCCCTGCCGTCGTTCGAGGCAGTCGGAGAACGTTGCCGAGCCACCACGAGCCCGAACCATGGCCAAGGCCCCAAGTCCCAAGCAAGAACCCAAGCAAGCCCTGTTCGCGCACCTGGCCGTGATCGCCCGTGCCCTCGGCCACGGGGCGCGGTTGGAGTTGCTGGACTTTCTGGCCCAGGGCGAGCGCAGCGTCGAGGACCTCGCCCAGGTCGCCGGCCTTTCTATCGCCAACACCTCCAAGCACCTCCAGCAACTCAAAGGCGCCGGTCTGGTCCAGGCGCGACGCGACGGCAAACACATCCGTTACCGGGCGGGAGACGCGCAGGTCTTGGACGTGATGGCGGCGTTGCGCGCCATCGCGCAGGCCCACATCCGAGCCGTCGATGATTTGGTGGCCAGCTATCTCAAGAGTCGCGATGCCTTGGAGCCAGTCCCGGTCGCGGAGTTGCTCGCCCGGGTGCGTGACGGCCTGGTGACCGTGCTCGATGTGCGCCCGCCCCAGGAGTATGCCCAAGGCCATGTGGCCGGTGCGTTGAACATTCCATTGGATCAGTTACAGGTGCGGCTGAAGGATCTACCGCCCGATCGCGAGATCGTTGCCTACTGCCGCGGTCCCTGGTGCGTACTCGCATTCGAGGCGGTGGCGCGACTGCGTGCGGCGGGCTTCTCGGCGCGTCGGCTGCGCGACGGCTGGCCGGAGTGGCAGCGCGCCGAATTGCCGGTGGTACGCGACTGACCAAATGCCCTCGCACGGGTTCGCCGCCCACGTTCGACACCGCTCCCGCAGACAGTCGCCGACCGGCCTTGATCACAACTCCGGCCGCCCGGGCGGCGGTTGGCGCCCCGCTGTAGGTCGGCCTTCAGGCCGACGGGGGCGCCGCAGTCGGCCTGAAGGCCGACCCACAAACCGGTGGCCGGAATCACGATCAAGGCCGTCGCTGACCTTGATCACAACTCCGGCCGCCCGGCCGCCCGGGCGCCGGTTGGCGCCCCGCTGTAGGTCGGCCTTCAGGCCGACGAGGGCGCCGCAGTCGGCCTGAAGGCCGACCTACAAACCGGTGGCCGGAATTCTGATCAAGGCCGTCCGCGTCCAACAGGGTCAGATAACGGGTGCGCTGGTCACGGCCCCAAGTGGCTTGGGTGTAGCGACCGATGGCCTTCAAGTCAGCCTTACCCGCCTTGGTCAGCACAAACGGAAATTGCAGCACGGCAAGAGCCTGAGGTGACCCCGACACCTGGTCAGGCCCTCCAAGGCGGCGCGGCCGTCACGCGGTCTTGGAGTCCGGAACCTGGCCGCAAGGTTTCTGACGCTGCTCCACCCGACCGGCGGCGCGCGCTCCGCGGCACCGCCTGGTCGGGCCCGGCCCGCGCATCCGAGCGCGCGCTTGACGGCGCGGGCGGATGCTCGGAGAATCGCGACAATTGCTATGGGTTTCTCCTTGTTCTGCGCTTTTTCATGGGCGCGATCAAGCGGTCAACCGACCCGCGCAGCGCGTCCGGCCGATGCGCCGGCGCTCCCCTGCTGCCGAACCTGAGGGTGCAGCAGGACCGTAACGGACGGCGCCGCGGCGGCTCGACCGCGGGGCGCCACGCACACTGCATTGAAACGCCGCGAGGAACGGCCACCATGGATCTGCCCGCCGCCAACGCCAGTCGTTTCGAGTTCGCCATCGCCGGCCTGGAGCGCGAACGCAAGGTCCTACGGCTCGCAGGCCATGAAGCCCTCTCGCGGCCCTTCCTGTTCCAACTCGACCTGGCCGCCGAAGACGAGAGTATCGACTTCGCCCAAGTCATCGACCGCCCCGCCACCCTCACCCTCATCGGTCAAGACGGCCGCCGCCACGTCAACGGCATCGTCCACGGCCGGTCTGGGGGGCGACCGAGCGCGCCAGGTGCTCCACGGCACACACCCGTCGCGCGAGTATTGCGTCCAGTACCGGGAATCGGATCTCGACTTCATCAGCCGGCTGATGGAAGAGGAGGGCA
>Ga0247837_1000355_pt1 | contig 96023 bp, 87 predicted proteins | sample LaCtaG_2_FD_187115 | JGI IMG/M metagenome (GOLD analysis project Ga0247837, IMG submission 187115) | Freshwater microbial communities from meromictic Lake La Cruz, Castile-La Mancha, Spain - LaCruzMarch2015_14.5m | ecosystem: Environmental > Aquatic > Freshwater > Lake | place: Spain: Castile-La... | reverse complement strand
CACTGCCATCAAATACGCCGACTGATGCTTACGAATCGACTCGATGGTTGCAGGACCACGCTCAGCCTTACCAATCATCGCAAACAAGCCCGTCTTTTCCAACATCATGTCAGTGAACTTATCCATCCGTGTCGACGTTGTCGGACCAGCAGGCCCCACCACCTCATCACCAACAGGATCCACAGGACCCACGTAATAAATCATCTTGCCGTGGAAATCGACCGGCAAAGGCTCACCCTTGGCCAACATATCCTGAATGCGCTTGTGAGCCGCATCGCGACCCGTCAGCATTTTTCCGTTAAGCAACAAGGTTTGACCTGGTTTCCAGCTAGCAACTTCTTCGCGCGTCAGCGTGTTGAGATCCACTTGCTTCGACGACTTGTAGTCAGGCGCCCAATGCACATCCGGCCAATCTGACAACGAAGGACGATGCAGATGAGCAGGACCTGAACCATCCAAAACAAAATGCGCATGGCGCGTCGCCGCACAGTTTGGAATCATGGCAACAGGGAAAGAGGCCGCATGCGTCGCAAAGGTCTCGATTTTGACATCCAGCACTGTCGTCAAACCACCCAAACCCTGTGCACCAATGCCGAGCGCGTTGACCTTTTGATAAATCTCAATCCGTAACTCTTCGAGCTTGTTGCTAGGACCGCGCTCAAGCAGCTCGTACATATCCAAATCTTGCATCAACGAGTGCTTGGCCATCAGTACGGCCTTTTCTGCTGTGCCACCCACGCCAATGCCGAGCATGCCAGGAGGACACCAGCCCGCTCCCATCGTTGGCACAGTCTTCAAGACCCAGTCCACGATCGAATCGTTGGGATTCAACATGGCGAGTTTGGACTTGTTTTCCGAGCCGCCGCCTTTGGCTGCAACCTGCACGTCCACAGTGTCGCCCTGAACCAGTTCGACATTGACGATACAGGGCGTGTTGTCCTTGGTATTTTTACGCAAGAAAATAGGATCATCCAACACCGACGCACGCAAGGGGTTCTCAGGATTGAGATATCCACGGCTAACACCTTTGTCGCACAACTCTTGGATGCTCAATTTGGAGTTAAAACGCACGTCCATACCGATTTTCAAAAAGACGTTGACGATCCCAGTATCCTGACAAATCGGTCGACGTCCCTCTGCACTCATGCGCGAATTTGTCAAAATCTGCGCAATCGCATCCTTGGCCGCAGGACTTTCCTCACGCTCATAGGCCCGGGCTAGGTGCTTGATGTAGTCAGCAGGATGGTAGTAGCTGATGAACTGGATCGCATCGGCAATCGAACTGACGAAATCTTCTTCTTGAATAGTGATGGACATGGCGAACCCTATCTGTGTTTCGATGTATGAAAACGATTGAACAATATAAAAAATTAAAGACTGAAAATAAATTTATTTGCTTTGCCAAACGGGCTTGCGCTTTTCCGCAAAGGCCGTCGCGCCTTCTTTGGCGTCTTCGGACATAAAAATGTGTTCGATCAAAGGACGCTGCAGATTAAACATATCGGCAGCAGGAAAATCCAGTCCTTTGTTTACAACGTGCTTCACTGTCTGAATCGCTAAGGGGCCATTTTCGCAGATTCGGCGTGCCAGCTTGATCGCCTCAGATAAAGCCTGACCGGGATCGGTCATCACATTGACAAGCCCAAACTGATGGGCACGCTCAGCCGACAGCATATCGCCCGTCAGCAAGACCTCCATGGCGATGTGATAAGGAATCTGTCGGGGCAAACGCACTAGACCACCGGCGCCTGCGACCAAACCGCGCTTGACCTCGGGCAAACCAAAATTCGCATTGTTAGCGGCCACAATCAGATCGCAGGCCAGCACCATTTCAAACCCACCTGCCACCGCATAGCCTTCGACGGCTGCGATCAGCGGTTTTTTTGGAGGGGCTTCATTGAGCCCCCCAAAGCCCTTGCCTTCGACTGCTGAACGTTTACGCGTCTTGGCAAAGTCCTTTAAGTCCATGCCTGAGCTAAACGTCCCACCGGCACCGGTCAAAATACCGATTCGAACATCCTCGCGCGCATCCATTTCGTCAAAAGCTGCCGAAAGCTGCTGCGCGGTGTCATAACTGATGGCATTGCGTGCCTCAGGGCGATTGATCGTAATAATCAGGATACCGTCTGTGAAATCCACGCTAACCAAATTGGACATGGGTGTTCCTTAGAGAAAAAAAGCAAAATATTCGATAAAAACAACTAGATTCATTAAATCATAGGCGATTCGCGCCCAAACAGTCTTTAGAACACCCACCGCGTCACCATACACCCCGCCCCCAAGCTAAAATGCAGCCTTATTTCGCCCTTATTGCCTTCAAATTTTCATGATCACTTTTCAGCAAATTATCCTGCGCTTGCAAGAGTATTGGGATCAGCAGGGTTGTGCCCTGCTTCAACCCTATGACATGGAGGTCGGTGCGGGCACCTCGCATACTGCGACCTTTTTGCGGGCAATCGGTCCCGAGCCCTGGCGCGCAGCCTATGTGCAGCCCTCGCGACGCCCTAAAGACGGACGTTATGGCGAAAATCCAAACCGTCTGCAGCACTATTATCAATACCAAGTGGTGCTCAAGCCCGCACCACCGAACATCTTGGACCTCTATATTGGCTCGCTCGAAGCGCTGGGGATCCGCCCCACCGAGCACGACGTCCGTTTTGTCGAGGATGACTGGGAAAATCCTACCCTCGGTGCCTGGGGGCTTGGCTGGGAAGTCTGGCTCAACGGCATGGAAGTCACCCAGTTCACGTATTTCCAACAAGTCGGCGGCTTAGATTGCACACCCACTACAGGAGAAATCACCTACGGCCTTGAACGCCTGGCGATGTACCTGCAAGGCGTTGAAAGCGTCTACGACCTGGTCTGGACAGACGGCCCGAACGGACGGGTACTGTATCGCGACGTTTTTCACCAAAACGAAGTCGAACAGTCCACCTATAACTTTGAGCACTCAGACGCCGAAACTTTATTTAGACATTTCACGGATTTTGAGACCTTGGCCAAGCGTCTGATGGAAGTCCCGCTGGCGCTGCCCGCGTATGAAGCGACGCTCAAAGCGGCCCATACCTTCAACATGCTCGATGCACGCGGTGCCATCAGCGTGACGGAGCGTGCCGCCTACATCGGACGTATCCGTAACCTGTCCCGCGCTGTCGCTCAGGCTTATTATGAATCACGCGAAAAGTTAGGTTTCCCCATGTTGCACGCTGCACAAGGGGCTCAGTCATGATGATACGTCCCCTGCTTGTTGAACTCTTTACCGAAGAGCTCCCACCCAAAGCCTTACCCAAACTCGGACACGCGTTTGCAGAGGGTCTTTACGCCGCGCTGGCTCAACATGGTCTAGTTGGAAAAGACAACACAATCGTCCCGTTTGCCTCACCTCGACACATGGCGGTTAGGTTGACCCACGTCTTGGACGAGGCACCCGAGCAGGCGTTTTCTGAAAGGCTCATGCCCGTCAAAATCGCCCTAGACGCCACGGGCGCCGCGACACCTGCCTTGCTTAAAAAACTCGCAGCAAAGGGCTGGGAGCAACTCGACGTGAATCAATTAGGACGCGAGTCCGATGGCAAACAAGACTATCTCGTCGCGAGCGGAACAGCCGCAGGTGCCAAGCTTGTCGACGTTTTGCAAGCTGCAATCGAGACCACTATCGCCGCACTCCCCATTCCAAAAGTCATGAAATACCAATTGGCCGATGGACACACCTCAGTCAAATTTGTGCGTCCTGCACATGGCTTGATCGCGTTATTCGGTGACACAGTGATCCCCGCAGAGATTCTGGGCTTGACGGCAGGACGCATCACGCACGGGCATCGTTTTTTACACCCAGGACCACTCAGCATTACTACCGCCGACAGTTACGAAACTGAGCTCGCCCAGACTGGTCATGTGGTGGCATCATTTGACAAGCGGCGCGCGCAGATTCAGACGCAACTGGATACGCAAGCGAAACAGTTGGGTGTGTCGCTCGGCGAGGATCCAGAGGTGGCGGCATTACTCGATGAAGTCACCGCTTTGGTCGAAGCACCCGTTGTCTATATAGGCGCCTTCGAGCAACGTTTTCTTGCTGTCCCACAGGAATGTCTGATTTTGACCATGCGCCTCAATCAGAAATATTTCCCGCTCTTTGATCCCTCCAATGGCAAGCTCACGAATCAATTTTTAATTGTGAGCAATATGCCGACCGACAAACCTGTCGCGATCATTGAGGGCAATGAGCGCGTCATCCGCCCGCGTCTTGCCGATGCTGAGTTCTTTTTTGAAACAGATCGCAAAATACCACTTGCGGCGCGTGTTGAAACTCTCAGCACCATCGTTTATCACAACAAACTCGGTACTCAGCTTGAGCGCTCGCACCGCGTTCAAAAGATTGCCGTGTGGTTAGCGCAAGCGCTTGGCGCGAATGTCCAAGAATGTTCACGCGCGGCCCTGCTCGCCAAGGCTGATCTCAACACCAATATGGTGGGTGAGTTTCCAGAGCTGCAAGGCATCATGGGTGCCTACTATGCTCGGGCAGATCAAGAGTCGGATGGCGTCGTCGAGGCGCTCGCCGGTCAATATCGCATTCGCCTTGATACGCCTGTCACCACAGCGCACCTCACCTCCACAGTGTTGTTTATGGCTGAGCGTGCGGAAACACTTGTGGGTATCTGGGTAATCGGTCTCGCGCCCACTGGCGAACGCGACCCCTTTGGCCTGCGACGTGCGGCACTTGGCCTGATCAGTGCTTTCGAGCAACTCACAGCCGGTGCTGTCCTGCACATTCAACAAGAAGGTCCACTCACCCTCCAGGGACTTTTGCAGGCAAGCGCAGACACCTTTACGCTCGGCTCACTACAAACCGATACTGTCACCGAGGTGAGGACATTTATTATCGAGCGCTTACGCAATCAGCTCTTCACCCAGCATGATCGTAATGCCGTCGAAGCCGTGTTGGCCATCGCCCCTCCCTTGCATCAGATTCCCGCACGCGTTTCAGCCGCCGAGGCTTTCGCTCACAGTCCAGACGCTGCGAGCTTGGCCGCCGCCAACAAGCGGATGGGTAACCTGCTGAAAAAAACCGAAGAAGCTCTGCCCGCATTGAATCTTGCGCTCTTGACTGAGCCCGCTGAGCAGGCACTCGCCCAAAGCATTGCTGCTGTGGAACCCATAGCGCAGCAACAGTTCGACGCAGGTGACTACAAAGCCGCCTTAGCAACCTTGGCACAAACGCGTACGGCCGTCGATGCTTTCTTTAATGACATTATGGTGATGGCTGAAGATCAGGCAGTCCGTCTAAACCGGCTTGCACTGCTTGCTCAGCTCCATCGATTGATGAACCAAGTCGCCGACATTTCCAGACTGGCAACATGAAACTCATCATCCTCGATCGTGACGGCGTCATCAACGAAGACAGTCCGGACTATGTCAAAGGTCCGGACGAATGGCATGCCATTCCTGGCAGCTTGCAGGCGATCGCGCGCCTACATCAAGCAGGGTGGACTGTTGTGGTCGCGTCGAATCAATCCGGCTTAGCCCGGGGCTTATTTGATATTTCCGCGCTGACCGCCATTCATCTCAAACTACGCAAAGAACTTGCACAACTCAGTGGTGCGGTGGATTCATTTTTTGTCTGCCCTCACGGTCCCGATGATGGCTGTCTGTGTCGAAAACCTCTCCCCGGGTTGTTTCACGATATCGCCCAGCGCTACGATGTTGACCTCACGGATGTCCCAACCGTAGGTGACTCCTTGAGAGACATCCAGGCGGGTGCAAGCACGGGCTGTCGACCCTGGCTCGTGCAAACTGGTAATGGACCCAAAACCCTTCAACAAGGGAAACTTCCTGACAACACGCAGGTTGTTCAAAACCTCGCTGAAGCGGTTGAAAAAATACTCTCACATGCCCAATAAAATTTTGCTCACTTTACGTGCGACGTTCTACACCTTGTTTTTGGTGGTGACTGTCATCCCCTACGCGTTTGCCTGCATGGTGTGGTCACCGCTGCCCCTGCACTGGCGTTACAAGCTCACCATGGGCTGGCCGAGACTCGCGGTCTGGGGCGCAAAAGTCATTTGCGGTGTGCATTGGCAAGTGCGGGGCTGGGAAAACCTACCCAACGGTCCCGCGATTGTTCTATCGAAACACCAATCTGCTTGGGAAACTTTATTCTTACCCGCCTACCTCCCGCGGGAAGTCTGTTTTGTCTACAAACGCGAATTACATCGTGTGCCCTTTTTTGGCTGGGGCCTCGCCCTGCTTGCCATGATCCCCATCGACCGCAGCAAAGGTAGCGAAGCCTTTGAACAGGTTGTCAAAATCGGACAACAACGACTTGACGAAGGACGCTGGCCCATTCTCTTCCCCGAAGGGACGCGGATCGCACCTGGTAAGACTGGACGCTTCAAAATGGGCGGCGCCTTGCTTGCCATTCGAACTGGCGCACCAGTCATTCCTATCGCGCTGAACGCGGGCGAATGCTGGCCGCGTAACGCCTTTATCAAAAAACCTGGTTGTATCACTGTCTCCATTGGTCCTGCCATTGAATCGGTCGGCCTCACCCCCGAAGCCCTCAATGAGCGTGTGCAAGCGTGGATCGAAGCTGAAATGCAACATCTGAACCCAGAGCGATACCCCACACAATTATGAGCCAACTCGAGCTCTTGCTTTCAGATGCTGACAGCCCAAAACCGGGCTGGACACTGGCGCCTGAAACCATTCCGCTGGGTGCCAAATGGCGCATTGTTCGGCACGGCGATCAAGCCGTTGGCTTTAGCTTGTTGCGCTCACGTCGACGCAGTATTGGCTTTGTGATTCAAGACGAAGGTCTGCGGGTGACAGCACCCAACTGGGTCACCCTTTCCCAGATCGACGAAGCCGTGATTGAAAAGATGCCGTGGATTCTTGCCAAGCTTCAAGACTGGCAAGCTCGTAAGGAACGACTGGCGATGGCGCATACACGCTGGCAGTCGGGTGGAGAGCTCCCCTACCTCGGCTGCAAAATCATCTTGCGCAGCGGCACCCCTGGCGCGCATATCGCGCACGGCAGCGCGTACTTTGAGGGTAATGCGGATGCGCCCGAGCACGGCCAAATCCTGTGGTTGCCCTTGCCCAATGATGCCGATACCCATCGCATCCGTGACATGACACAAGCCTGGCTTCAGGGACGCGCGCGGATATGGTTTGAACAACGTCTGAAGTACTTTCTTGATAAGACAGGCCTGTCCATTAGTCGCTGGCGCTTGTCGTCCGCGGCGACACGCTGGGGCTCTTGCACCAGCGATGGTCACATCATGCTCAATTGGCGTCTGATCCATTTTTCACCTATGGTGATCGACTATGTGATCGCCCATGAGCTCGCCCATTTACGAGAAATGAATCACAGTCAAGATTTCTGGTCCGAAGTGCAACAGCTGTATCCGGATTATCAGCAAGCCAAAAAAATGCTTAAACATCACACACCCAACCATATTCCTGAACTTTGATTTGCTTCAACAGACGATTGGTATGATTCAAGCACTCGGTCAGATTCGCAACTTTCCTTTTAAGGACCTCCCATGAAAATTTTGCACACCATGCTTCGCGTTGGTAATCTCGAACGATCGATTGAGTTCTACACAAAAGTGCTCGGCATGCGAGTTCTGCGCAGCACTGAATATCCTAGTGGTCGCTTTACGAATACCTTTGTAGGCTATGGGGATGAAAGCGAAGGTGCAACCTTGGAACTCACCTACAACTGGGATACCTCCTCCTATGATCTTGGAACGGGCTATGGTCACATCGCACTTTCCGTGGAAAATGCCTACGAAGCCTGCGATCTCGTTCGCGCCCGAGGTGGCAAAGTCACCCGCGAGGCAGGTCCGATGAAACACGGCACGACCGTGATCGCTTTTGTTGAAGATCCAGACGGTTACAAAATCGAACTCATCCAAAAAAAGACAGCTTCCTAAGCGTATGAAAATTGTCATTGCCCCTGACTCTTTTAAAGAGTCGCTCTGCGCACCTGCTGTGGCCGCAGCGATCGCGAAGGGACTGCGTCGCGCTTTGCCAACCGTTGAGTGCATCTGCATTCCCATGGCGGATGGGGGTGAGGGAACGGTTGAGGCGATTTTGGCTGCGACTAAGGGTGAAAGGCGAATCAACACCGTTCAGGATGCGCTCGGTCGTCCCATTCAAGCACAGTGGGGCTGGCTTTCAGGCAAAGTCGCCGTCATTGAAATGGCGTGTGCTGCAGGTCTCGAACATATTGAACTTTCTGAGCGAGATCCTTTGCACGCAAGCAGTTTTGGGGTGGGGCAATTGATTCATCATGCACTGGAACTCGGAGCCGAAAAAATTGTCCTGGGTCTTGGTGGCTCTGCGACCAATGACGCTGGTGCGGGCATGCTTCAAGCGCTTGGACTGTCACTCCTGGACGACCAGGGTCATGAACTACCTTCAGGAGGTGCTGCACTTGCGCAACTGGCTCAGCTTGATCGTACACACCTTGATCCGAGATTGAGTCAAGTTGAGTTCATCATTGCCTCGGATGTGAATAATCCGCTGTGTGGTCTCTCGGGTGCCTCAGCAATTTTTGGACCTCAAAAAGGCGCAACGCCCGAGCAAGTCAAGACCTTGGACAGTGCTTTAGGTCATTTTGCAGCAGTATGTGCCAAGACGCTGGGTCAAGACTATCGTGACGCACCGGGTGCTGGCGCCGCAGGTGGGGTGGGGTTCGCTGCGCACGCATGGATGCACGCCCTTTTTCGACCAGGCGTCGAGGTGGTGGCAGAACTCGGCGGACTCGCGCATGCCATCGAGGGTGCCCAACTGGTGATCACTGGAGAGGGTCGAATGGATGCTCAGACGCTGAGTGGAAAAACACCGATGGGCGTTGCAAAAATTGCGCAAGCCGCAGGGGTGCCTGTCATTGCGATTGCAGGATCATTAGGCGAAGGCTATCAAGCCTTGTATCAAACCGGCATCGTGGCAGCATTTAGCTTGGTCTCTGGGCCAACAACGTTGGCGCATGCCTGCGAGCACGCCGAGGCGCTACTGAGCGACCGGGCACAAGATATTTTGAGGCTGTGGCTCTCCGCGCAGGCTTAACGCACGCCTGCCTGCCACAAGGCATCCGTTATACCGACAAAGCCCTCAACAGACACCTGCTCTGCGCGCCAAGTGGGTTCGATACTCAGCGCTTGCCAGGGAATCAAAGCGGTCCACTCTGCCATGACACCACGCAACATTTTGCGACGCTGAGAAAAGGCACGCTGGACAACTTGCGCAAACAAAGCATCACTTTGCGCACGCAAACGCTCAGCACCCAAAGGAATCATCCGCACAATCGAGGAGGTCACCCGTGGCGGCGGATCAAAAGCATCCGGGGAAACATCGAACAGCTTTTGAATACGGTAGCGATATTGCAACATCACGGACAAGCGGCTGTAATCAGACTCACCGGCATGCGCGACCATGCGATCGACCACCTCTCTTTGCAACATAAAGTGCTGATCAATCACCCGCTCTGCGTTTCCCACCAAGGCAAACAACAAAGGACTGGAGATGTTGTAGGGCAAATTGCCCACAATCCGAAGCTTGTCGCCAAACTGAACAAAATCAATCTGTAAGGCATCGCCCTCAACAATATTGAGCTGTTCAACCGTAAATCGCTCGCGCAGACGTTGGGCAAGGTCACGGTCAATCTCAACCACGGACAATCGGTCAAGACGCTCAAGCAAAGGCGCCGTCAGCGCAGACAAGCCAGGTCCAATCTCGACCATATTGTCTTGCCGCTGCGGCGCAATGACGCGAACGATCGACTCCACCACTGCAATGTCGACCAGAAAGTTCTGACCAAAGCGCTTACGCGCTTGATGCGTCTGGTTGGCGTGGCTGTTTACCACGCCCTAGCGTCCAGACTGACGTTGACTTTTTTCAAGCCTGTTATCTATAAACGAGTTTGTGCGCACTTGCTGTAACCAAGCTTCAAACGCTGCGCCTGAACGCTGCTGGAAAATTTGTTGACGGGCCTGATTTCTCACGAACTGATCCGCCATATCCTGCGTACGGCGTCCATCCACAATGATGAGGTGCCAACCAAATTGACTTTGCACAGGCGCGCTCACCTCACCTTCTTTGAGCGCGTTCATCGCCTTTTCAAAAGGCGGCACCGTTTCACCGGGGTTGAGCCAACCCAAGACGCCACCCTGTGGCGCAGAAGAGTCATTCGAAAAGCGTTTAGCCAAATCGGAGAAAGACTCTCCGCCCTGAACGATCCGCTGTCGAATTTGCTCCAACCTTTGACGGGCACTCTCGTCCGTCACGACTGCGGTGGTCTTGATCAAAATGTGTCTGGCCTGTGTTTGCTGCACCGGCATAGGTCCTTGAGGAATCGGTCCACCAGGAGTGCCTGGTGCGGGCGCTGCTTGGGGCTGAGGCTTAGGCTCAGGTGGTGGTGCCCCGCCGGCGCGACCTATGACCTTGAGGATATGAAAACCGTTCGGACTTTTGATGATGTTGCTGATCTGTCCGTCTGGAACGCCAGCGACGCCTTTTGTAAACAAGTCAGGCCAATCCGTCACCAGTCGCACACCCATGTCTCCGCCGCGGCTGGCTTCTGGACCGTCCGAGGCAGATTTGGCCACTGCATCAAAACTTTCGCCTCGACGCACACGTGTGAGGAGTGCTTGTGCCTTGGCGCGCAGGGCTTTGACTTCCTCTTCAGGGGAGTCTTCGGGCACACGCACCAAAATTTGTGCAAGCCCCATAATGGCAGGCTTGATTGCCTGAGGCTTGGGCGGCGGTGGCGGAGGTGGGGGGGGTGGCGCGGGACGGACAGACAATGGCAGGTTGCCCTCTTTGCGTGCTTTTTGCTCTCGGAGATAGGCATCGACTTCCGCATCGCTGACAAAAATTGTGCTGTCCACCACTTTTTGTCTAAGCTGCTCAACCATAATCTCACGGCGAATCATGGAGCTGTAATCTGTCCAGCCAATGCCTGCACCCTCAATCTGTTTACGCATGCTGGCTACTGTCGTGCCGTTACGTTTTGCAACAATTTCGAGCGCAGCGTTCAACATTGCATCTGTGATGTCAATACGCTGACGACGCGCTTCTTGCTGCTCAAGTGTTTCAGTAATCAAGCGTTGCAAGACTTGGGGCTCAAGCACAGCATCAGGCGGAGGTTGAATCCGCTGTGCGGCGAGCTCTCGTTTTGAAATGCGCATGCGGGCATCGAGCTCGCGGCGCGTAATGATGTCTTTGTTGACGACCGCAACAATGCCCTCTGCATCTCGATCTGTCTGGGCTTTTGGCGCAGTATTCGCGCGCGCTGCAGGGGCGGGTGCGCCAAGCTGGGCCTCGCTAGGCATCGCCAATGTCCCCAGCCCGAGCCAAACCATCCAGACCAAACAATGCCGAAACCTCTTTGTACTTTTCACAGAGTCTGTCATCGAACTCGCCTTTGAGCTTGTCATTAAGCTTGCCATCATTCGTACCTTTCAAATTTACTAATGCTTGGAACTGGAGGATTGATCGGTTGATAATCAGGAATACTCCGACCAATCACACCCATTGGATTCTGGCCTAAATTGCCCAGTCCGCCGAGTTCGAGCTGAAAAAATATGGCTGTATTGGTTTGATCGACACTCACCACATAGCGCTGCATGACAACCCGACCGGTCCAACAACAATCGCCTTTGTACTCCAATCCCATCACAGCTTGGGTGACTTTGGGAACGCCCTTGATCGTAGCGGGATCAATCAGGCTAGGTGAAGTAGCGTTGTTGAGAGAGTAATCCAGTCGGCCGATCGAATACCACCTATTTGTGAGCGGCCACTGAAAGGCTGCACTGACTTGATTTTGACCCTGAGACTGGTACAGGCTCAAAGGCGGCGGATTGACCTGGTAACGATAGGATAAGGCAAGCGTGGCGAGCCTTTGTGGACGCCAACGCGTGGTAATCTGTGCACGACTAATCTGGCTGGCATAGGGGTTGTATTGCAACAAAGAAGTCAGATTGAGCGTATCGGTGAGGGCTGCACTGCCACCAAATAAGAACTGAGACTTGGTGTTGGTACGCGGCACCTGGCCCGGCAAAGTCACCTGCTCATCCTCAAAATAAAACTGCTGCGCCACACCCAACTGCAGACGCTCAAAACCAGAGCTAGCGTCGAGCCAACGGGTCGTCAAAGCAAAGGTTGCTTGATTGGCGTTTGCGATTCGGTCAAAACCAGCAAAGATGTTTTCCTGAAAGGCTGAGGAAAAACTAAAATCTGCCAACGTGGTGTCATACACAGGGTATTGAGATTGATCTCGATAAGGCACACGCAGATAGTAAGCGCGAGGCTCCAAGGTCTGGAGTGCGCCCTTACCAAAGAAAGTCGTGTCGCGCTCAAACGTCATGCCCGAATCGACAGACATGATGGGCAATACCCTTGAATTTGAGGCCTGACCATAGCCCAAGGTCTGTTCCAAGCCATACCAGTTGGTCTGATACTGGGCCAAACTCATGGCGACTTTAGGGGTGATATACCAGCCTGGACGCACAATCGGGTAGGCAATAGAGTTGTAAGAGAGTAGACGCTGGCCATCTGGCCGCCAGCGCAAACTGCCGCCCGGACCGTAAGCAAAACGCCTGTCGAGGGGCGCCTGAAATTCTGTCACGGTGTTCAGACTCTGGATGTCGAACCCGCCATAATCAAAACGCGCGGCGTTTACGGCATATTCGGGGACTTTGTTGTACTGAGGGACTCCCGTCAAGGTTTGAAACGTAGACACTTGGACGCTTGTGTTGACATACTGGCTGGCCCACCCGCCACCAACTTGACGGGGCAAGGCACTAATAACAGCCTGATTAATGCCTAAGCTCGCGAAATCATCAAAGTATTTGCTGTCAGACACACCACTGACGTTGTAGGCACCATAAAACCCTCGTCCAAAACTCTGACTGTGTTGGGCACTGTAGAGCCAGCGATCCTGGCCCGTCTGGAGATCGTTTGACAAATACGTACCGGCCATCGTGCCGCTATAACTTTGGCCGAGATAACGAAACTCTCCACCGAGCTGAACCCCTCGCTTGGACATGGCCCGCGTCTGTAACGTGGCGTCGTAGTCGGGCGCGATATTAAAATAGTACGGCTGCGTGTAATCAGCGCCTGTATTGGAGGTATTGCCGAAAGTTGGCAGCAAGAAGCCGGATTTTCGTTCCTTTTTGATAGGAAAAGTCAAATGCGGTGACGCTAAAATCGGGACATTTTTAAAATACAGTACGCCATTTTTGGCGACACCTTCATTGGCTGCGTAGTCCAAATCAAGTTTTTCCGTCTCGATATACCAAGAGGGCTGGGGACAAGGACAACCGCTATAGGTCACATCGGTCAGACTCATCCGATCGCGGCTAAAAACATCCGCCCAAGAACCGACCCCTGCACCACCGTTGTCCACCCAAAAATTAGGTTGATCAATGCTCGCGGTCCCCTCCTCGGAGTTATAAATAATACTAGTGCCGGTAATGACGTTGCCGTCCCTGATTAAGCGCGCATTGACTTGGGCATCCATCACACCCGTGCGCTTGTTGTAGTCAATGACATTGGCTTTGAGGACGGCATCCTGACGCCTAACGGTCGCTTTGCCACGCAGTTTGGCGTTCCCTAGGCCATCACCCTCCATTTGGGCCCCCTCCAGGAAAGCCGGCATTTCTTTATCTGGTACTGTGCTGCGCTCAAGTAACGGTGAAATACGTAGCCCAGGACCTACAATCGCAGGCGCAGCGGAAATAGGGGTAGGTTGAGCATGCGCAGCCGCAATCCCTAGCCCCAACAGCACCAAAAACGAATAAAAGAGTCGCACGTTCTAAAAAGCCACCTTAATACATACATTCAGCAAAAACACTCTTCTTTTTGCTTTGAAAACATCTTTGAGGACAGGTCCAATTCAGCCGCTATTATAGAGAAGCCCCTCATCTTTGCTGCGATCCTTTGAACTGTCCGCACAATTCATTTTTTCATTCAATATTTACGCTTATGTCAATTTCACATTCAGAACCTAGAATAGCAAGTCTTCTCGATTGGCTCGACGTGTGCCCACCTGCTCTAGGGCTCAATCCGGCAAGCCTGGCCCCCGCATCCAGTGATGCCAGCTTCAGGCGTTATTTTCGAATTTCCGCTGCACAGGGCACACTGGTGGTGATGGATGCGCCGCCCCCGAAAGAGGACTGCCGTCCCTTTATTGACGTAGCGCGCAGATTGGCTGTCGTTGGCCTGAATGTGCCAACGATTCTTGCGCAGGATCTGACCCAGGGATTTTTACTGTTGACGGATTTGGGGCCTACGACTTATTACGACAGTATTCAGGCCGGTCTCTCTGAGGCGACTTTGCAGGCGATGTATCGCGACGCACTCTCGGCTTTGGTAAAAATGCAAGCGGCTGATGCCACGGGTTTGCCTGTTTATGACGCAGCGCGCTTAAAAGACGAGCTCGGTCTCTTTATTGAATGGTATGTCACCGTTCACTGCAAGGTCAGCTTGGCACCCGCGGCACTTCGAGGACTCAATCAAGTATTTGATTTACTGGTGATGCGTAATGCCGCACAACCACGCGTTTTAGTGCATAGGGACTTTCACTCTCCCAATCTCATGCGCTGTGAACACCCGGATCATGGAGCGAACCCCGGCATTCTGGACTTTCAAGATGCTGTCTCAGGTCCGATCACCTATGACCTCGCCTCACTGGTCATGGACGCCCGCACAACCTGGGAAGAACCGCAACAACTGGACTGGGCCATTCGCTATTGGGAACTTGCGCGAAAAAATGGACTGGCTGTTCCCGAGGATTTTGCAGATTTCCATCAGGATTACGAGTGGATGGGGCTACAGCGTAATCTTCGTATTCTGGGGGTATTTGCCAGGCTCAATCATCGTGACGGCAAAGCCGCCTACTTGGCGCACATGCCGCGTGTGAATCAATATGTACGCCAAGTCGCTGGACGATACATCGCCTTTAAACCGCTACTTCGCGTCCTCGACGAGCTAGACCAAGTGCAAACAAAGGTGGGGTATACGTTTTAATGCGCGCGATGATTCTTGCAGCCGGAAGGGGCGAGCGGATGCGTCCGCTGACGGACACTGTGCCAAAACCCTTGATACCGGTGGCTGGCAAACCTCTGATTCAATGGCATATCGAAAAGTTGGCTGCGGCTGGCATCACAGAGATCGTGATTAATCACGCTTGGCTAGGGGCGCAGATTGAACAAACGCTCCAAGATGGTCGACAGTGGGGCGTCCGTATTCAATACTCCGCTGAAAAGGTTGCGCTCGAAACCGCGGGCGGAATTGCCACGGCTTTGCCACTGTTGGGGACTGCACCATTTTTAGTCATGAATGGCGATATTTGGTGTGACTGGAATCCCTTACATGCTTTACAAATTGCCACCAACTTGACCCAGAGCACCAAGCAAGCTTGGTTGCTGCTTGTCCCCAATCCAGCTCATCACCCAAAAGGGGATTTTGGACTGAATGCAAACGGCCTCGTGACCGAGGATACAAGGCCTCTCCACACTTTTTCCGGAATTGGAGTGTACAAACCATCCCTTTTTATAAACACGCCAGCGCGTCAGCCCGCAAAACTTGCCCCTCTTTTGCGTCAGGCGATCGCAGCTCAAGGACTATCAGGGCAACTGCATCACGGCGCATGGATTGACGTGGGTACCCCAGAAAGACTCAACACGTTAGAATATATGCTTAAGTGTTAATGTCCGCCACGCGGAGAAAAATATGGTTATACGTGTTCAAGCCAAACGTGCAATTTTTAAGCCCGCCCCGTACGACACCCGACGTGGCTCACGCGGCTTGCCTGGGTGGCTCATCTTATTTTTGTTGGGTATTTTGCTTGGTGGTGGTGGCATTCTTTTTTTACAAGCCAGTTATGGTGAAAAACGTCTGTCGCTCGCCGAAACACAAAAACTCACCGAAGAGCTTAAAAATCTTTCTGTCGAGAAACAATCTCTGCAAACACGCGTCGATGCGTCTCAAAAAGTGCTCGATACCGAAGTGCGCGCGCGCGATGAGCAGATCAATCAGCTTAAAAACAATTTGTCGACTGCAGAGTCACTGATCGGTCCTCTTAGAGAACAACTCAATCTGTTTGCACAAACACTGGTGTTCGACCCGCGTTACGGTCCGATTGGCGTCAGCACAAGCTTATTTACCCAAGAAAAAAATTCAACCAAGCTTTTTTACTTGTTGTGGCTATTGCAAGAAAGTGCTCAAAAACCAGAATTTAAAGGGTGGCTAGAACTTTCCGTTGAAGGTCGTTACGCAAACGGTCGCGTCGAGACAATCACGTTGCCTCGTATTGCGATCAAGCTCAATCACTATTTGCACGTGACAGGCACAACGGAACTTCCTGCAGGCTTTACCGCGACGCGCGCGAATGCAAAAGTCGTCACCGAGGACAGCAAGCGACAAGTGACATGGCGCGTACTGCCTGTCCAGATCAAATAAACCGGTCCATCCATTTCCCGTGCACACCCATGAAGCCCGCATCGTTACCAGGACTCCCCGACTCATCAACTTAACCCGATTGCTGCTGCTCGGAGTGTTGATCCACGTTGGGTTTGGGTTTCTGCTCACCCTATCCGTCGACGAAGCCCATTATGTGCTGTATGCGGCCAAGCCCGACTGGAGCTATTTTGACCATCCCCCACTGGTAGGTTGGATTCAATGGCCCTTGGTGGTTGCAGGAGCGCCGGACAGCGTGATCCGTCTGATCCCACAAGCGCTTTGGTTAGTATTTAGCCTGCTGGCCCGGCAACTGGCGATGAGACTGTTTGACAGACAAGCTTTAAAGCGTGTGCCCGATGCCTCTCAAACGCTCGATCGTAATACTGTCGGCCTCTGGGCCGTCGGACTCGTCTTGCTGGCACCTGTCATGCATGTCCTCGCCGTCGGTCTACTGCCAGACAGCCTATTGATGGTGTGGGTGCTCTTACTCATGTCCGTGACACTCAAGCTGGCACAAACCGACGCACAACAGTCCCAATGGCCTCTGTGGCTCGCGCTTGGCGTGCTGCTTGGGCTGTCCGGGCTGTCCAAATACACCGCGGTATTACCCGCACTCGCTGTGATTGTGACGCTCTTGGCTTTTCGCGGCGTTCGGGTGTTGTGGACGAGCGGCCCTTGGTTAGCAGCCCTCTTGGCACTTTTACTCATCAGTCCGGTGCTGATTTGGAATGCACAAAATGAGTGGATTTCTTTTGCCTATCAGCTCAAACACGGCAGCGGTGGAGCCTGGCAAGCTAAAAGGCTCGCTGCCTTTGCGGGTATTCAACTTGTCGCTTATGGACCCTTGCTCTTTTTGGGCGCGACGCTCGCGACGCGCGAGATCCTCCACGCTCGACAATGGCTTTACGCGGGCCTCCTATTATTTTTCTTTATTCCCTTTGTGGTGACGGGACTCATGTCAGGCGGTGGCGGGAGCTTGCCGCATTGGACGGCACCTGCTTGGATCGCCATGACACCCTTTGCGGCGATCGCCCTCGCGCAACGATGGGCCAGTGGGCACAAGATTCTCATTTTGGCACTTATCCGGGCACAGGTTGTGATCTGCCTGGTCGCCTTTGCTCTATTGTTTTTTATTGGTATCCCCGGTTTATCTGCAGATCACCCGCTTGCGCGCAAAAATCCTCTCGCAGACTTGTGGGGCTGGGATCAAGCCGGCCTTCAGGCAAGGGCGCTCGCCCGCGAGCATGACCTGCAATCACTTTCTGTGCGCAACTGGACGCTGGGCAGTCGGCTCGCCTGGTACGCCAGACCAATGCCCGTCCATGTGCTGGATCGCCGTTTCGATCAGTTTGACCTGTGGTTCGGGAATATTCCGCCCGGTGCGGACAGTCTTTTTGTAAACTGGTCACAAGTAAAATTTGATTTACCGACCAAGCCGGGAGAGTTTGAAGGGTGCCAACTTATCGGTACCTTTGAAGCAACACGCTTTAAGCGTCACATCTCACGCTTTGATTTCTACCATTGTCGTCGCTGGGGTGCCGCCCCGGGCACTCAATAAAGCGCATCACTTGAAACAAATTTTCAAAAACCTCTGGCCTTATATTCGCGTCGTACTTTCCATCGCTCTGCTCTGGCTTGCGACGCGAAGTATCGATTGGCAGGCGCTCAGGGACACCAAGATTGCGATGAATCCGCTGTGGATTTTGCTGGCGTATGTCATGCTGGTGCTCACCAACCTCGTAGCGGTCTTGCGTTGGGGCTGGCTGATGCGCAGTGTCAAACTTTATCGACCGGTAAAAGACTACATTACCCTGTATTTTGCCGGCTGCCTGATCAATCAGGGCTTGCCCAGCACAATCGGGGGTGACAGTTACCGGGCGGTTGAAGGCAGCCGCCCCTACCATGCCAACACCCATCAGCACGCCGATAAGCTCGGTGCTGAGCCCGCCACGGCCAAAACACTACACCAAGAACTCCACGATCCTGTTGATCTGACTCACGCGCCACCTCGCTTAAGGCTAGGTTTTTTTAGCGTCGCGCTCGACCGCGGTCTCGGCTTATTGGGCAACAACATTTTGGGCGCATGCGGTCTGACTATGGGAGGCGCGATGTTGGCCCCTTGGGGCCAAGCGCTTGGCTGGTGGATGCTCTGCGCCATGTTGGGTGCCGCTGCACTCGTCTGCATCCTTTTAAACATCACGATGAGCAGAGAGCTGATTCAGCGGCTCCTCAACAAACTTGGCATGCCGCAGGCAATGTTTGCACTCAAAACAGGTCTGGGTTGGCCCACAGTCATTCCTCAGTTGATCATTTCAGTCTTGATCCATGTTTTGGCGCTCACCAGTTTTTGGTGTTGTCTCAAAGCCTTTGGCGTCAACGCTCCCTTTTCTGCGCTCATGATTGGCATGCCCGCACTGGGTCTGCTCATGATGCTGCCGATCAGTATTTCTGGTTGGGGGTTGCGCGAAGCGACACTCTCTGCCACGTTAACGCTATGGGGGGTCGACAGTGGCATCACCGTTCTCGCTGCGGTGTGCTTTGGTATCGTGACGCTTGTGACTTACTCGCCCGGTGCCCTGTCTCTTTTGAGGCGCAAGCGTGAAGATGCTGGCTACATCGCACAACCTTCCTCAAAAAATCTTTAAAATACTCAGCTTATGAGCCTCAGTGTTGACACCATGCGTACCATCGACCATCGCGTCGGTGTCCCGCTATGCGCTTTATTTACCCCCTTTGTGATGCTCATGGACTGGCTGACGCGTCTGTTTGCCGGGCCAGTCGGCACGCCTCGTCGCGTACTGTTTATTGAGCTTTCCGAAATGGGGAGCGCGATCATTGTTGATCCCGCCATGCGCGATACGCAGGCACGTGGTGCAGAAATTTTCTTTTTGATTTTCAAAAGTAATCGCGCCAGTTTGAGTTTGCTCAACACGGTTCCAGCTGAAAACGTATTCACGATTGACTCAAGTTCAGTTGTCACACTCGCGGTTGACACACTTAAATTTCTAGTGTGGGCGCGGGCCCGCAAGATCGACACAGTCATCGACCTAGAGCTGTTCTCGCGGTTTACCGCACTCCTGACGGGTCTTTGCGGCGCGCGACGTCGCGTCGGTTATCACATCTTTCATGGTGAAGGACTGTGGCGCGGCGAGATGCTGACCCACAAGGTGCATTACAACCCCCATATTCATATAGCCAAAAACTTCTTGTCACTCATTCATGCGGCCTTTGCGACGGCACAGGAAACACCCTTTAGTAAGATCCATATCTCAGATGAGGCGATCAAGATCGCACAGGCCGTCATTGAACCGGCTGTGCGACAAACGGTGCTCGCACGCATCGAACAACTGGCCACTCAAGCGCAATGTACCTTTAGCATAGGGCATCAGCCGTTGTTTTTGGTCAACCCCAATGCGAGTGAGCTGTTAGTTCAACGGCGTTGGGCGCCTGAGCGCTTTTCTGCACTGATTGTCGAATTACATCGCAAATGGCCGGATAGCCTTATTTTGATTACGGGATCGCCGGCTGAGTTTGAATATGTTGAAAACGTGCGAGTGGGTGCCAAGGTCGCTTGCGCAATCAATTTTGCCGGCAAGGTGTCTTTTTCTGAACTCCCCGCGCTCTATAGTCTCGCAGATGTCATGGTGACGAACGATTCGGGCCCCGGTCATTTTTCTTCTGTCACCAATCTGCATACCGTAGTGTTGTTTGGACCTGAAACCCCTGCGTTGTATGGTTCGCTTGGCAAATCCATCCCGATCACCGCACAACTCGCCTGCTCGCCTTGCGTGAGTGCCGCCAATCATCGCAAAACGCCTTGTTCAGACAATGTCTGCATGCAAGCCATCTCTGTAGCACAGGTGATGGAGAAGGTTGCGGTTCAGTTTGAGGCTGCGCGGACATGAGCCAGGACGTCTTGACTCAACAGGACAACACCACGGCTCGCACCGTCCAGACTGTGTATGCCAAAGACTTTCTTTGGTGCCTGGTCCCCCTCGCCGTCTGGCTTGGCTTGTGGTTGTTTGCACCCGAACCTCAATTATTTCTTCAGCTCAATCGTGCTGCGCACTTTCTCCCAGAAATTTTTTGGGCGAGTTTTAATATGCTTGGTAATGGCTGGGGAGTGTTCGCCTTGGCCTGTCCCTTACTAGTGCTTGCGCCTCGCCTTCTCACCGCAGCGCTTGTTGGTGGTGCGATCTCGGGCATTCTCTCAAATGTGTTGAAACAAGCTTTAGAAATGCCCCGTCCTGCTGCGATTTTGGATCCCTCAAGTTTTTATATTATGGGCAAAACGCTGACGTATTTTTCAATGCCTTCAGGTCACACTCTGACGGCTTTTGCGATTTTGACGGCTTTTTATTTTTCGCTCCAAGTACACAAACGCAGCGCCTATCGCTGGCTGTTCGTTGCCGCTACGCTGGCTGGCTTGGCGCGCATCGCAGTCGGTGCGCATTGGCCTGCTGATGTGTGCGCAGGTGCTGCAGTGGGTCTATTTAGCGGGATCGCAGGCGCCAGACTGACACAATCCATCCCTGCTCGCGCGTTAGTCCCGCAAGCTTGGCTGATGCGCATCATCAGTGTTGCGGGCTTGGTCGGCGTCTATATCTTGTTGACCACGACGATTGATTTTCCACAAACCAAACCGGCGCAATGGGTCGCGGCAGCGATCGCGAGTGTCAGCATTGCCTGGTTTGCCTGGCGCTCGTTTGGTCCTACGCAGTCTGACAGCAGAAGATAAAAAAAGGCCTGCAGCAAGGTGCAGGCCTTTGTACTCACTAAAAAACTTAGCGTAATTATTTCTGACCTGTCTCGGCCTTGTAACGGGCCAGGTTTTCTGCGTTAGGCGGATACAGACCGGGCAAAGCATGGCCTTTTTCAACCTGACTCATAATCCAGTTTTCGAGTTGTTCCTGAGCGGCTGCACTGGTGACCACGTCATCGAGCAAGGCGGCTGGAATGAGGACTGCACCATCATCGTCCACCACCACGACATCGCCTGGAAACACCGCTACGCCACCACAACCAATGGGTTGCTGCCAATCCACGAAGGTCAAACCTGCGACCGATGGCGGCGCTGCGGCGCCTGAGCACCAGACAGGCAGGCCTGTCCCGAGCACACCCGCCAAGTCGCGGACCACACCGTCCGTCACAAGCGCTGCAACTTTCTTTTTTGCCATCCGCGCGCACAAAATATCGCCAAAAATACCGGCATCCTGCACACCCATCGAATCCACCACGGCGATACAACCTTCGGGCATGTCTTCAATCGCGCCACGCGTGGATTTGGGTGACGACCAGGACTCAGGTGTGGCCAGATCTTCGCGGGCAGGTACAAAACGCAAAGTAAACGCACGCGCAACTAAACGTGGCTGACCGGCACGGATGGGCTTTGTCCCACGCATCCAAACGTTACGCAAACCTTTCTTGAGCAAAATCGTTGTCAAGGTTGCGGTTGAAATTCCAGCAAGGATGTCTCTAACCTTGGGATCAATGTTCATATCTATCATGCGTACTCTCCGGGTCACTAAGCGTGAGGTGGTGTTTTAAAAAATAAAAGCTGCGGGGTATCAACCCAACGCTGCAAGTTTTTTCTCTTGTCGAGCAGTCAGTCGTGCAATGTCGGCCAAGTCGAGTGCGGAAAGCTTGGGTCCTGGCTTTCTGACGGCAGCCGAGGCAATCGCGCCGCGCTGTGCCAAGATGTGCTTGCGCACCGCCAAGCCAACGCCGGCCTGTTGTTCGTAGCGCGCCAACGGCAAGTACGCATCAAAAATATCGAAGGCGCGCTCAACATTGCCAGCCTTGTGAGCCTTGCACACATCGACCATCATCTCGGGATAGGCAAAACCTGTCATCGCGCCATTGGCGCCACGCACCAACTCTTCGGGCAAGAACAATCCGCCACCATTACCCGTCAAAATCGAAATATTGCGCAGATCACCTTTTTCCATCGCGCTACGCACAGCGGATAGCTTGGCCAAACCGGGGAAGTCCTCGTGCTTGAGCATGACGCAAGTGGGCGAATTTTTCAAAATGCGCAACACCACGCTGGAGGACATCTGCACACCCGTCGAAGTGGGGTGATCCTGCAAACACCAAGGTACATCCGGTCCGAGCGTCTCGTTGACCATGTCAAAGTAACTGCAAATCTGATCGTCCGTACGCACGCTCGAGGGTGGGGCCACCATCACGCCCGCTGCGCCCATGTCCATGACACTTTTGGTGAGCTCACTCATTGGCGCGAAGCCGGCGGCTGAAGCACCCACCACGACAGGCACTTTGCCCTGAACGCGATTGAGCACTTGGCGAACATACATGCGGGACTCTTCAGCAGTGAGCTTTGTCGCCTCACCCATGATGCCCAGAATTGTCAGACCCGTCACGCCGCAGTCTAAACAGAAATCAACCATCCGATCCGTACTGGGCAGATCAAGCTCCCCATTATCCTTGAACGGCGTCACGGTAATCAGATAGACGCCTTCGGCGGTCTCGTTAAATGTATTCACTTTATTCCTTGTCCCTTAGCGAACCTGTTGGAAAACTCGGCACGTTACGTTAGCACAAAGGGCACCTTAAAAATGGCTTGCGCCAGGCCCCTAAAACCAATAGTCTAAGCGATACCAAAAACCGTTGCTCGGGCCAATGAGGCGCTAGCCGATTGCCGAGCGACACGGAGACCAATATGAAACTATCCAAACTTCTGCCCAGCTTTGCACTATCGATCAGCGCTTTGGGCGTAGCCCTTAGCGCGCCCGCTCAGGCCCAAGACTTTCCAAAACAGCCGATCAAACTCGTGGTGCCTTGGGCACCAGGCGGCAACGTGGACATTACAGCCCGTGGCGTTGCCCCCACCATGTCCGAGCTGCTCGGTCAGCAGGTGATCGTCGAAAATAAGCCTGGTGCGGGTGGTTTTATCGGTAGCACCGGCGTTGTGAAATCAAATCCTGACGGCTACACACTTTTGCTGGGCTCAAGCGGTTCGATCTCAATTGCGCCTGCGCTCACGCCTAATGCGCCCTACAACCCTGTGACGGACTTAGTGGCGATTGGACCGATTCACGCTGTACCGATTGTGTTGAGTGCCTCAGCCAAAGGCCCGATGAAAAGTTTTGCTGATTTTTCTGCACGCGCCAAGACAGATAAAAACCCAATTTCTGTTGGTTCGGCTGGCAACGGCTCGACCCAGCACCTTGCGCTCGAATTGCTGGCTCTAAAAATGAATGTCAAACTCAACCACATTCCTTACAAGGGTAGCGGTCCAGCGCTCATTGACGTGATCGGTGGTCAAGTCGACACGATGATGGATCAGCTGACTGCTTCGCTGCAACACATCAAGAGTGGCGCACTGATTCCGCTGGCGCAAACAGGCAAGACGCGCTCACCCTTGCTGCCAAACGTGCCAACCTTTGAAGAGCTTGGCGTTAAAGATTTTGACATGATGACGTACACCGGTATCTTTGGCCCAAAAGGCATGCCACAACCTGTCGTAGACAAGCTGACCAAAGCCTTGAAAGACACGCTTGAGCGTGACAGTGTGAAAGAACGCTTTACCGCGCTCGGTGTAGAAATTATTCCTATGGACCGTGCTGCGTTTCAGGAATATGTCAAAAAAGACTACGACACCAACAAAGAAATTGGCAAAGCGGCCAACATCGTTCTCAACTAATCAGTCTACATGAACACTCACGCCACACCGCTGCCCCCCGTTTTAGATTTGCGCGCGCCCAAGCGACAATTGCCTGCTGGCACGATCGATTGTCACGCGCATATCTTTGATCAGGTGGACCGCTATCCCATGGATCCCAACCGCAAGTACAGTCCACCTGTTTGCACGCGGGAATCCTGGCTCAATATGCATCGCATCATGGGTGTGCATCGTGGCGTGCAGGTTCACGGTTCGATTTATAGTTTTGACAACAGTATTACCGAAGACTTTATCAAAACGGATCCAGAGCGCTTTCGCGGTGTTGCTGCGATTGCACCTGGGACACCCAAAGCGCATATTCAACGCCTGCACGATGCAGGTTTTCGGGCTGCGCGTCTGATGGACCAATATCCTAATGGTGCCACCACGCGAGACCTCGAAGCCATTGCCGCACTGATCGCCGAATTTGGCTGGCACATTGAAATCAACATCCTGAATGGCACGCATTGGACGGGCCTGGAAAAGCGCCTGATGGCGTGTCCGGTCGGCTTGGTGTTTGATCATCTGGGGCGGGTCCGCGGCAGTCGCGGTATTGATTCTGAAGAATTTTTAGCGTTGCGCCGCCTGTTAGATCAAAAATCGGATACCTGGGTCAAAATCTCCAGCTTGTACCGGATGTCTGAGGTCCCCGCACCAGCGATCGGCATGCCGCTTTATCCTGACATCAAACCTTTTGCAGAAACCTTGCTCACGCACCATGTTGATCGTTGCGTATGGGGAACGAACTGGCCTCACCCAGGTATCCATACCCGAATGCCCGATGACATCGACTTGATCGATTTGTTGGAAACGTGGATTCCTAACGACGCCGCACGTCAAAAACTTTTTGTCACGAACGCTGAACGCCTTTACGGCTTCAAACCATATCAACGCTGATCCCGACACTCCAAGACGTACACCTATGAGCAACGACAACAATCAACAGAGCAGCAATCAAAGTAAGATAGAAGCGCTCGAAGAAAACTACAAACACATTCTGGGCTTTGTGCCTGACCGGATCCACTCGCGGGTCACGCTTGGGGTGCAGACTGCCCCTGAGATGACTGAGGGTGTTGAGCGCTTGCGTGCACAACTACTCGAACCTGAAGCGCTGGATTTGAAAACTAGTCAGCTGATGGCGTTTGGTATGTTGTTAATGAACCTCTCGCAAGCGGCTGAAAACCACGCTGTCGCCGCATTGCGCGCAGGTGCTTCGGTACAAGAGTTACAAGCGGTTGCGGGCATTGCCTTTGTCTTTCGAGGCATCCCTGCGATCAACTTGTCGGGCGACGCGATTGCTGGCGCACTCAAAAAAATTGAGGCGCTCAACAAAGCAGGTTGAGCACCTCAAACTATTTAAATATCACCACTTTTATACAGTGATCCATAGCGGACCACATGGCTCCGCTATTTTTATGCTTAGGCCTTAGACAAGCGCTCTAGAAGAGCCTGACCGGTCTCTTTGGTGCCGAGTTTGCCACCAATGTCCGTAGTGGACTCGCCCGCGGCAATCGCCTCTGCCATCGCTGTTTCCATCACTTGTGCAGCTGTCACAAACTGTGGTTTGTTTTTACGCTGACCATACCAGTTCAATAACATCGCTATAGACCACACCTGCGAGAAAGGATTCGCGAGGTTTTTGCCTGCGATATCCGGTGCAGAACCATGCGCCGCTTGAGCCATGGCGTAGTGATCTCCAGCATTGATCGAGCCTGCCATCCCCAGGCTGCCAGACAACTCGGCAGTCAAGTCGGACAAAATATCGCCAAACATATTTGTGGTGACAAGAACGTCGTAGCGCTCAGGCGTCCGGACAACGTGTGCCATCATGGCATCGACAATAATTTCCTCGATCTGTACCTCAGGAAACTCTTGACCGATCAGGCGGCAAGAGTCGATGAACATGCCATCACCGAGTCGCAGCACATTGGCTTTGTGCACAACCGTGACATGCTTTCTGCGGGTCATGGCGAGTTCGAACGCCGAACGGGCGATTCGTTCACAACAGAGGCGAGTGATACGACGCAAGGAGACCACGACGTCCGGCGTAATCAGCATTTCGCTGCCACCCGACTCGATGTTGCGGTCAGCATAAAAGCCCTCGGTGTTCTCACGCACCACGACGAGATCTAGCGGCTTGTGCGCGGTGCCGCAACCTGGGAAGGTCTTCGCGGGACGAATATTGGCGTACAGATCCAGGCTCTTGCGGAAAAACTTAGAGGGATTGATCTCACCCTTAGATTCGTCTTTGAAATCGTAAGTCGCCATTGGACCCAAAATCAAACCATCGGCATTTTTGACAGACTCTAGCAAGCCAGAATGAATGGTGGTGCCGTGTTTGATCAGACTCTCATGACCGGCGATATCGTGCTTGAGCGACAAGTCCAGCTTGAATTTTTTAGAAATGAACTCCAAGGCGTCGACCGCGACAGAAACTGTTTCCACACCAATGCCATCACCTGGCAATACAATAATTTTCATGATGAATCTCTAAAAGTAATAATGATTTTTTAACAACTAAGAATAAAACAATTTAGGAAATTTTTAACCAAATTTCAACGCATCATCTGGCCCTTTCAGTGCACGTAGCGTTGCTTCAAAGGCCTCTTTTGTTGCGGGCACGGAGTGTCCCTCCGCAGCTAAGTAGTATGCCCAAAACGCCGTTGTCATCTCGCTCACACGCCCCCACAATACCCGATTACCTTGCTCGGTCACCATGACATCGCGACTAAAACGCTTGGGGTCCACCGCTTCGCCTGCAAAGCTCATATGGTCGGCATCGCGTAGCTTGAGTTGAAGCTTTTTCCCCGCAGGAAGATTGGCGAACACAGATTCTCGATTGGCCAAACTCACACCCAACTGTATGGCATCCGCATCCTTTTTAAACGTCACAAACTGATCGTGATCGCCTGTAATGCAAAAGAAAGGTATTTCAACTTTGGACATGGACTTTGCACGCTCAGGTGAAGTGGCGCCAGGCGAAAACGCAATCACTGCCTTGATACGGGGATCTTGTATGGTACTGACACCTAGCGGCTGACCTGCAATCGTTTGGGCTGTAAGCGCGCCATAAGAGTGACCGGCTAAGCCAATTCTGTCTGGATCAATGTAGAGTGCAAGCTGTGCAGACTGCAAACAATGGTCTAACGCAAAACTACAGTCGGACACCCGCAAACCATATTGCGGTCCGGCGAGCGCTAGTTGCATGTTGGCTTTGAAACTCTGCTTTTCGCTGGTTCGCCAAAGGGAATCATCAGTCACAGGGTGCGCAAGTGTCACCACAAGATAGCCGGCTTGACGCCATGCTTCACACCAGGCCTCACCATTAGAGACGCCACTCCCTAAGCCTGGCGAGTAGAGAATCATTCCTGTTAGAACATGTGCCGCAGGCAAGCGCACACGCAGCTTGATCGAACGGCCTGTTTTAGGATTTTTAATGGTGACGACCGCGGGATCAGACGCTATGACTTTTTCTGTGAGGTCTTGACGGGCTTGCGACATCGTACGCTGCGGATAACCCAGCACACTCGCGCCCGTCATGCCAACAATACCAAACATGCCTAGCAAACGCCGTCGCGTCACACTCACATTGCTACCGTTTTAAACTGACCTGGCAATACGATCTCAAGCACTTCAAAATCATCCGAATGACTGATTTCACGATGACGGATATTGGGGGGTTGATGCACGCAGGTCCCTTCGACGAGTTTGTGTTCACCGTGACCTTCGTATTCAAAAATTGCCCAGCCTTTGAGCACGTAGACGAGTTGGAAATTCAATTCGTGGCGATGCCACTCTCCTGTCGCGTTACAGCCCTTGGTTGCACGGATCACATGCATTCCAGCTGCACCCTTAGTCGCATCAAAAATACCAAGGTCACGGTAATCAAAATACTCACGTAAACCATCGTGCGTAAAAGATTTGTCTTTTGCGTGTTGAATACTGAATTCCATTGTCTCTACCCCTTTATTTTTAAAAAATTGCTTTTAAAATATTTTTTACTTAGAGCACACCTGCATGCCTGGCCACACGGAGCACATCTGAAAGCGTATCTTCTGGCAGTAACAGACCCAGTTTCCGATTTTTAATGTCGGCTAATTTTTCCATCTCGCCTGGGTAATAGACCTGTTCGTGCCCTTCGGCCAAAGGTACATCTTTTAACGAACGGATATAGGCATTAATGCGTTGCTCAAACTCGCTCAACGGTTGAAACGCTGAGACATTCATCGCCACCATAAAGTGACCCGCACCGCTACGATTAGTCGGATCGTAGGGTCCATGCACCGTATCCAGAAACTGACTGCCCGACAACACGCCAGACAAAATATCCACCATCACACCCATCACATAGCCTTTGTGGCCCGCCATGGGGAGAATGAACCCTTCTAATGCTTCCTTGGGATCAGTAGTGGGTCGACCCCGCGCATCGACCGCCCAATAGTCCGGGATCGACTCGCGACGTTTATTGGCAAGATATATCTTGCCGCGCGCCACACCTGAGTTGGCCATATCCATCACCACAGGACCATAGGCGCCACCGGGGACTGCGATCGACCAGGGGTTGGTACCGATTTTCTTTTTCAACCCACCCCAAGGTGCCATGTTAGGACCCGCATTACTCATCAGCATCATGATGCAGCCCTGCTCCGCTGCCAGACGCGTGTAATACATACAGGTGCCAAAGTGATTGGAGTTGCGGATGGAGACGATCCCCACACCATGCTTGCGCGCGCGCAATACGGCTTCGTCCACAGCACGGCGCGTGATGACTTGGCCCACACCATCGTGTCCATCCATCACCGCGACCGCACCCGCATCGACTTCGAGCGTGGTCAACGTTTGCGCCTTCATGGCGCCCGACTCTAGACGCGCGTAATACCAACCTAGTCGCAGCATACCGTGCGATTGGTGCCCCCATAGATCAGCCTGCACAAGCGTATCTGCAGCCAGCCAAGCTTCTGTGTCGGGTACGCCAATGCTGCGATACACCGCAGCCGCGAGTGCATGGATGCGTTCAGGGTCGATGGGCTGGTTGGATGTGAACTCTTTTTCGTCTAACTTCATGTTGGTCACTTCACCAAGGCCGAATAAACGAGCGTTTTGTAAAGCATACGACTTTGAATTTTATGCGTCGGCCCTTGCGTCAAAATTAAGGCAGTGAGGTTTTCTTTAAAATCCAGCCAGAAACTCGTGCCCCAGATACCAGACCAGAGCGACTCACCAACAGAGCCTGGCACCCAGCACATGCCCTGATTGAGTCTGACCGCAAAACCGAGCCCAAAACCGTAGCCTGGCCCCGTGTTGGCATGGGTCGAGCCTGTCATACCCACGGTGTGCTCCGAGCACATAAACTCAACCGTACGGCGCGACAAGTAGCGTCTCCCCTCTAACTCGCCCCCACGCAACATCATTTGCAAAAACCGCATGTAATCTGCAGCCGTCCCGAGCAGACCGGCACCACCGCGTAGATAGGTGCGACCCACGGGGTTGGTGGTCTGGCGATACGCGATGAGCATGGTCGCTTTGAGTGGATCCGAGTCAGGAGCCTCCGCAAGCCTGCCTAAACGCTCAGGTTCCACCCACCAGGTCGTGTCTTTCATACCCAAAGGCTTAATCAACAATGCATTGAGAATTTCCTCAAGTGTCTTATTTTCAACGCGCTCAAGCAACAACCCTAAAACGTCGACAGCAATGGAGTACTCCCAATGATCACCCGGCTGGCTGGCAAGCGGAATCGTGCCCAAATTTTTGAGCATCTGATCGCCCAGGATGTCTTTTTTGTTCGCTTCGATCTGCAGTTCGTCGTAGAGCTTTCTAATGCGGGGTGACTTGGCACGATCACCGTGCACAAAGCCTGCGGAGTGTCGCATCAAATCTTGAATAGTGATGGGACGGATCAGGGGCACGTCTCCCTCGGGCGTTTCCACCTTGAGGTCTTTGAGTTCAGGCAACCAGTTAGTAATCGGGTCATACAGATTAAAGCGCCCGCGCTCAACTAACATCATGGCCGCAACTGTCACCAGAGGTTTGGTCATAGAGGCCAAACGAAAAATCGAATCTGTCGCCATAGGGATCGTGCCTGCGGCATTCTGATGTCCGTATGCCTCGAAATGCACACACTCGTCATTGCGCATCACCATTGTGACCGCGCCAGGGAAAATACCAAAGGCGATTTGCTCTTCGATCGCGGATCCCAGACGATCGAGTCTGGGCTGGGAAAAACCTTGGCGTAGGTGTGCCTCGTACTCATTGGCAGAGCGTGCGGAAGTTGAAGAAGTCGATGTCATAGCAGTCCACTTAAGTCAGTCGGGTTCAGTTACGGCATAATCTTACGTTAATTCAATCCATTCTCCTGTAGGAATCTGTTGTATGCCAAAGCTTCGCCCCACCATCACTGTCGAAGAGCTCAATCTGCGAAGCGGTGAAAACTTGCCAGGCCTGATGGGCGTCGAAATGCTGGCGCTCTCAGAAGGTACGCTCCAGAGTCAGATGGTGCTTCGCAAAGTGCACTTTGCACCCAACACGTACTTACATGCCGCAAGCGTCATTGCGCTCGCCGACACCACCTGTGGCTACGCAACGATTGCCCACCTGCCTGAGGGCGCACTATCCTTTACGACCATTGAGCTCAAGAGCAACCACTTGGGCACGGTGCGCGGTGAGGGCGCGGTCATTCGCTGCACTGCAACAGCACAGCACTTGGGCGGCAATACACAGGTCTGGGATGCCGTGGTGACAGATGCCGCAACAGATAAAAAAATCGCAATCTTCCGATGCACACAAATGGTGCTTTGGCCTAAAAAAGACTAATGATGCCAGCTAAATTAATCGTCCTCACCGCACTGCGTTCTGAGCTCAATCCTCAGAACTTGCCTGAGGGCGTTCAGATTTTTTATACCGGTATTGGAAAAATCAATGCCACGATCACAACCCTGAGTGCCATCGAACAAGCACAGCCGGCATTAATCATCAACTTTGGGACGGTTGGCGCAGTCAGTCCACGCGTATCAGGTCTACTTGAAATTTCTCGTGTGGTGCAGCGCGACATGATTGCCGAACCCCTCTCACCGCGCGGACGTGTACCTTTTTGCGATCGGCCTTATGAGTACTTTTCTGGTCAAGGGACGCACACCTGTGGAACAGGGGACAGCTTTGTAACGGCCAAAGACCCCTGGCTCGAAGAGCAAGGCATTGATGTTGTGGATATGGAGCTTTTCGCGATTGCCGCCGCAGCCTATGCACACGGGACGCCATGGCTTTCCTACAAATATGTGACTGACTTTACCAACGATGCCTCAGGTCAGGACTGGCAAGAAAAAATTAATCATGGCGAAGTGTTATTTTTAGAAAAGCTCAGGGCATTACAACAAGCGGTCTAATAAAAAATAATCGGGAGACATCATGTTGCATCAAAAGAAAAATCATCTGTTTCAGGCAATGGTGCTTGCTAGCGCACTTGGTCTCGTTGTTAGCACGACGGCTCAAGCACGCGTGACAAAAATCATTATCGATGAAACCACACCGATGGCGGTCGAGAAAGGTCAAACGGCTCCAGCGATTGCCTATGAAACCATTGCTGGCAGAGCCTTTGGTGAGTTAGATCCCAAGCTGCCACACAACGCACTGATTCAGGATATCGAGCTCGCCAAAGACAAAGATGGCAAGGTGCGCTATGTCGCGTCCTTTGTGATCCACAAACCGGTCGATTTGAAAAATGCGAGCGGTTTGCTGTGGCACGATGTCCCGAACCGTGGACGTGTATATCCCTTTTCCTCACGTGAACAAGCGTTCGGCGACATTTTCCTCGCTAGCGCCTGGCAAGGAGACAACAGCGGCAATACACGTGTGCGCCCCGTCAACTCCGCCAAGACAGGTCAGTTCCTTGAGGTCCCCGTTGCACGTCAGCTCAATGGTGATCCTGTGACGGGTGAGGTCTTTGGCCGTATCGTCAATCGTTCGGGAACATCCTCACAACCCTTGATTGTTCAGAGCAATCCACTCCCCTACAAGCCCGTTTCACTTGACACATCGAAGGCAAAACTCACTTCGCGTGCAGGTGAAGGCATGCACGGACAAGTCATCGATGAGGTGCGCATTGCAGACTCAGAGTGGGCCTGGGGAAAATGTGATGACAAGACCCCTTTTCCTGGCACACCTGATGCCACACAAATTTGTTTAAAACAAGGCTTTGATCCCAAACGACTTTATCAGGTGGTTTTTACTGCAGCAGATCCGTATGTGTTGGGAATCGGTTTTGCCGCGTGGCGCGATGTCGGTGATTTCTTTAAAAATGCCGCCAAGGATGAGACGGGAGCCGCCAATCCAATTGCGGGTAGCGCTAAACACAGCATCGGTCGAGGCGTGTCGCAGTCTGGAAACTTTTTGCGTGGATGGCTGCACCTCGGTTTTAACCAGGCTGAGCACGGTGGCATGGTGCACGATGGCATGTGGCCCATCATTGCAGGACGTCGTATCGCACTGAATTTCCGCTGGGCACAAGCCGATGGCGTGCTTGAGTTATATCAAGCGGGAAGCGAAGGACCTCAGTGGTGGCTACCGCATCCGGATCCCGTGCGCGGACTGCCCGCCGCAGGGATTTTGGATCGTTGTACGGCCTCCAACACCTGTCCGAAAATTGTTGAGCACTTTGGTTCCGCTGAGGTCTGGGCGCTTAAACTCACCCCTGAGTGGGTCGGTACCGATGGCAAGCAAGATCTGCCTCTTCCGAACACCGTCAGACGGTATTACATCGCTTGACGGACCGCCTGAGAGTCACAAAACTGAATATCTACAGGAGACTGAACGGAGGTTGTGCTCTGCATCTGACTTAATTCCAAAGATTGGGGACGACATCGTTGCTGTAACCCGAGACAAACGGTTTTTCCAAGCCTGAAACCGCATCGAAGACATGCCGATGAATACGACCGATGTTGCCACCGTACACGTGAATACTGATTGAGGGACGATCTGCGTAGTAGTTGGCAACTTCATGAACATCGTGGGTCGCGGGCGATACCGCACCCACCTGTCCGGGCAGTAAAAGCGTACTGTCCCCACGTCGATAACTGCCGTCCGCCTCCTTAAAGTAATGCGTATCGATTTCTTGACCGCGTAACATCCCAATCAGTCCCCACGTCATGTGATCATGCACGGGAGTCTTTTGACCCGGCCCCCAGACGAAACTCACCATTGAAAAGCGTTCCAACGGATCGGCATACAAGAGATATTGTTGGTAGTACTGTGGATGCGGTCGCGTAAACATTTCAGGCAGCCAGTCATCGTGTTTGACTAAGTCTGCCAGCAATGCACCCCCCTGCTCCAAAATCAGTGGCTCCTGAGGATGCCCCTCCAGCAGGCGACTCATGCCTTGTACAAAAGTCAGCAGTCTTTCATTTTTCATAGTGTCGCCTCAGGAATTGATATTTTTAATTCATTTGAGTCATGATAAACGGCAATCCGGGGATAGAATGGGTTTCAAATTCCTTTTTCAAGGCGGACTCGACCATGGCTTTTGCTCTGAACAAATTACGTGTTCCGATTATTCAAGCACCTATGGCGGGCGGGGTCAATACGCCTGCATTAGTGGCTTCGGTTAGCAATGCCGGCGGGCTAGGTAGCTTTGGCTTTGCCTACTGCACGCCTCAAAAGATCAGTGATGAGTTGGCGGCCGCGAAACAGCTCACTGCCGGACCTATCAACGCCAATTTTTTTACTTTTCACGCAGTCCCCACCCCTAGCGTTGAACTACAACAGCAAGCTATTGCTGCACTCAAGCGTCTACCGATTGCGCAGGATCTCCGGCTATTACCTCCTGAGCCTCCCTATTTTCCGGACTTAAGCGCCATGCTTGAGCCCGTTTGGTTACATAAACCAGCGGTCCTGACTTTTCACTTTGGTCTGCCCCAGCCTGAAGTCCTCGAACATGCAAGACTCTTGGGCATCTCCGTGGGCGTCAGTGCGACGTGTTTAGCCGAAGGCCAGGCGATTGAGGCCGCGGGTGCCGACTTTGTGATTGCTCAAGGCATTGAAGCGGGTGGGCACAGAGGGACGTTTGAGCCTGAGATGCACGATGATGACCTCCCCACACTCGACCTCGTGAGACAGCTCTCAACAGCCTTACGGATTCCTGTTGTCGCGGCGGGCGGCTTGATGACAGGCAGTGACATTTCTCTCGCCATGGCGGCAGGTGCGACGGCCGCACAAATGGGTACTGCCTTTTTGGTGTGTGATGAGTCTGGTGCGACCCCAGCACATAAACACTTTCTCTTGACCAAACCCACACGCGGCACCGTGTTCACGCACGCATTTTCCGGCCGTCGTGCGCAAGGCTTGCGTAACGAATTTATCGATGCGATGCAGGGTCAGCCCCACCTGCCTTTCCCACTTCAAAACACGCTGACCAGCCCTTTGAAACAAGCGGCAGTGCAGCATAACGACGGCGAGCATCAGAGTTTGTGGGCTGGGCGTGCCTATGCTCAGGCAAGGCCCATGAGTGCCCAGCGCCTGATGGAAGTCTTAGAAAAAGAATACGTTCAAGCCACCCCTATATAGGGGAAACCCTTATATTGGGTAATTTAACAACCCCTTCCTTTCCATTTAAGCGCCATATTGAAAAACACCTATCCGACACTCTTTAGTTTATCTATACTGCGTGCGTGCTGATCTGACGAGAAGAGCCGTGTTGGCTTGCAGAACGAAGGCGCTTTACGCAGGTAATTCAGGATGTGGATTGTTCGGATAGCACTTGATAAGCCATACACGTTTATCGTGATGGCTTTATTCATTCTGCTTTCAGCACCTTTGGCGATCATGCGCACGCCGGTAGACGTGTTGCCCGAAATTGATATTCCAGTGATCAGTGTGATCTGGAACTATCGCGGACTCTCTGCTGAGGAAATGGGTAATCGTATTGCCCAAAATCACGAACGCTCGCTCACGACGACGGTGAGCGATATCGAACACATCGAGTCACGCTCGCTCGGTGGCATCACGATTATCAAAATTTACTTTCAGCCAAAAGCAAATATCCAAACTGCTATTTCGCAAGTGGTGGCTGTTTCTCAGTCCGTGTTGCGACAAATGCCCCAAGGTGTCGCACCACCCCTCATCATCAAATACTCGGCATCCTCTGTTCCTGTCATCCAAATTGGGATGTCTAGCAAGACGCTCTCTGAAAAAGAACTCTTTGACGCGGCGCTCAACATCGTGCGGCCTCAACTGATTACGATTCCCGGCATTGCGGTGCCCTTTCCTTATGGCGGCAAATCCCGCGCCGTCTCGGTCGACATCGATCCCGAGGCCTTACGTGCCAAGGGCATGACCTCTTCGGATGTGATCAATGCCATTACTGCACAAAACCTGACACTGCCCTCAGGCTCTGCGAAGATTGATGATGTCGAATACAGCATTTCGTTAAATTCTTCACCGAATACGATTGCAGAGCTCAATAACATTCCGATTCGAACCGTGAATGGCGCTACCACCTTTATGCGCGAAGTCGCACACGTCCGTGATGGTTTCTCCCCGCAGATCAATATCGTTCGACAAAATGGTGAGCGGGGTCTGATACTGACTGCGATTAAAAATGGTGGGGCTTCGACCTTGGACATCGTCCGAGAAATCAAGGAAAAAATACCCACCATTCTGCCTCTCTTGCCCGAGGGCATCGATGTCCGGCTACTCGGAGATCAATCCGTTTTCGTTGAAAAAGCGCTCGCGGGTGTCATTCATGAGATCCTGATTGCTGGCGGTCTGACGGCTCTCATGCTCCTGCTGTTTTTGGGTAACTGGCGCACCACCTCGATTATTGCGATCTCGATCCCACTATCGATTTTTTCCTCGCTGATTGCGCTCCATCTCATGGGCGAGACGATCAATGTGATGACGCTTGGAGGTCTTGCGCTTGCCGTCGGAATTTTGGTTGACGATGCCACGGTCACTATTGAAAATATCGAACGCCATATCCACATGGGTAAGGATCTGTACCAAGCGGTGCTCGATGGTGCAGGAGAGATTGCCATCCCGACCTTTGTGGCGACTCTCTCCATCTGTATTGTGTTTGTCCCGATGTTCTTTTTGGGTGGCGTGGCGCGGTATTTGTTCGTCCCCCTCGCCGAGGCGGTGAGTTTTGCAATGATCGCCTCCTATATCCTTTCACGCACACTGGTGCCGACGCTGGCTTATCTCATGCTCAAGGATGCTGGACGTCCTGGACTGGTGGGACTATTCATTCATGATCTTCATGTCCGCTTTAATGCCCGCTTTGAAATTTTCCGTGAAAGCTATGTCTTGTTTCTCGGTCATCTCTTAGTTAACCGTAAAAAATTTATCGCGGGATTTCTGACGTTTTGTCTTTTGTCTTGCAGTATCTTTTTCATACTCGGACGTGATTTATTCCCGTTCGTCGACACCAGCCAAATCAAACTACACATGAGAGCGCCTACTGGTACCCGTGTCGAACGCACCGCGATTCTGGCGGACGAAGTCCAAAAAGTCATCCGCGAAGTCATTCCAGAAAAAGATCTGGAAGGTATTCTGGACAACGTTGGCCTCCCGAATAGTGGCATCAACCTTTCCTTTAGCAGTTCTGGCACCATTGGCTCGTTTGATGCGGACATCATGATTTCTCTTAAACCTGGTCACAAACCAAGTTTGGAATACATGGACGAACTTTTACCTATCCTTCGGGAAAGATTTCCAGGCATTGAGTTCTTTTACCAATCGGCAGATATCGTTACGCAAATTTTAAATTTCGGTACACCTGCCGCAATCGATGTCCAAATTGTAGGTAACAACTATAGGGCGAATCATCAGCTTGCTGCAAAACTGGTGGGGAAAATTGCTGCCGTTCCGGGTGCCTCGGACGTGCACATCCACCAACGCCTGGATCAACCCTCTATCGCCTTAAAAATGGACCGCACACGTATGCAAGGCATGGGGTTGACGCCTCAAGACCTTGCACAGAACGTTCTGTTGCCACTTTCAGGCAGTGCACAAACCACCTCATCGTTTTGGCTCAACCCTGCTAACAACATCAGCTATCAAATTCAAGCGCAAACACCACAATACAATATCGATTCTCTTGATGATTTGCTTAGATTGCCAGTCGGCCCTTCCAATGCAGCGGCCTCTGCAACGTCCGCCACTGCCAACGCAGCGGCCAATCGCGGCACGCAATTGATTGGCAATCTCGTGAGCTCGACGCCCACTACGGAGTTTGCGATTTTGACGCGCTATAACATTCGCCCCTCCATTAATATTTATGCCAACGTGCGTGGACGTGATCTCGCGGCGGTGGCGATGGAGATTCAAGCCATCATGGATGAGGCGAAAGCAGAATTGCCACGCGGCAGCTCCATGACGCTGCGCGGACAGGTTGAGACTATGAAGCAATCCTATGTCGGCCTCGGGGTTGGTCTGCTTGGTGCCGTGCTGCTTGTCTATCTCTTGATTGTCGTGAATTTTCAATCGTGGCTGGATCCGTTCATCATCATTGCCGCTTTGATTTCTGCGTTGGCAGGCATTGCATGGATGCTGATTATTACGCGTACCAATCTGAGCGTGCCTGCGTTAACGGGGGCCATTATGACCATGGGGGTGGCAACGGCCAATAGCGTACTAGTCATCTCCTTTGCGCGCGAGCGTCTCAAGGATGGTCTCTCTCCCCTCGCCGCAGCGCTCGAAGCAGGCGCGACTCGTATCCGCCCCGTACTGATGACCGCGCTGGCGATGATTATCGGTATGATTCCCATGGCGATTGGTTTTGGACAAGGCTCAGAACAAAACGCGCCACTCGGTCGCACCGTCATCGGTGGTTTATTGCTTGCCACGGTCTCAACCGTATTATTCGTGCCAGTTCTTTTCGCAAGTTTGCACGGCTGGCTCGACCAGCGTCAAGCCTCCAAGGAAGCAAAAGTATGAAGGACACGCTCCACGACTCACATGGTCTACCACTCGGGCATCCTGATAACCCCGACTCGCAGATCAAATTGAAAAAGTCACTTCGCTCGGTCAAATTTTTGGCTGTGATCATTTTTGCGTTGATGCTATACGGTTTAGGTTCAACACTCTTTGAGCGCTTTTCTCATGCAGAAGTGTTGGCTAAACGTGCAGAAGAAAGCGGCCTCATGCATGTCCTGGTGACCAAACCAACAGCGCCCGATAAAAATAACCCCAATATGAAACTTGTACTGCCTGGAACGCTTCGCGGGATTAATGAGGCGCAAATTCATTCACGTGTGACGGGTTACGTCAAAGAGTGGTTTAAAGATCTTGGCGATACCGCCAAACAAGGCGAAACACTGGCGATCATTGACATCCCGGAAATCAATCGTCAAGTTGAGGAGGCCACGGCAAATTTCAGACTCGCCAAAACGGTCTATGACCGCTGGAAGCGCTTGCGCACTGAGGATGCCGTTTCTCAACAAGAGATGGATGAAAAAACAGCACTCTATCGTCAAAGCGAAGCTGTGCTCAATCGTCTGAAACAACTGCAGAGCTTTGGCACCGTTGTTGCCCCCTTTGAAGGACGCATCACGCGTCGCAACGTCAATCTGGGTGACTTAGTCAATGCCGGCAACGTGGGTAATGCGCAAGCCATGTTCTCCATGGCGCGCACGGACAAACTGAGTGTCTACGTCTACCTCCCCCAAGACCGCACTGCACAGGTCAAAGTCGGTGATGAGGTTTCGGTGTATCAAACCAATGCGCCAGAGAAAATCATCAAAGGTCGCATCGCGCGAACAGCCGGTGCGATCGACATTAATACCCGGACACTTCAGATAGATGTAGAGATCCCGAACGAGAATAACGCGCTCCTGCCGGGTGCCTATGTCGAAGTCGCCATGACAATCACCCTAGGCAATAGCTTGATTGTGCCAACTAACACCTTGATTTTTGGCTCTGGCGGCCCTTTTATTGCTGTCGTCAAAGACAATCGTGCAGAAAAGAAAAAGGTCACCCTAGGCGTCGACTTTGGTAATCAAGTCGAGATTCGTAGTGGTCTTGCGCCGGACGACCTGATGATCTTGAATCCCATGGACTCCTTGGTGAACGGACAAGCTGTCGTACCCCAGACACCTGCGCCGCGTGCACCTGCACCAAAACGCGGCCCCTGAACGCATGATGAAATCAAGCCTCGCTCTCAGTGTCTTGGTGATCGCCTGTGTCGGCTGTTCGCCGATTGGGCCCGACTATGCACGACCTGTCGTCGACTTTCCTGAAAACTGGAAAACACTTCCGAGTGCCAACCCCACGCTGTGGAAAACAGCGACACCTGCGGATGACGTCCCGAAAGATCAGTGGTGGAAAGCCTTTGGAGATTCAACACTGGATCAGTTGGTCGCGACCGCTCTGACCAATAACAATACCCTGCAAGCCTCTCTGGCCCGCCTAGATCAAGCAATTGCGCAGAGCGAAGCAAGAGGTGCTGCGCTGCTGCCCACAGTTTCAGTGGGTGCCACCGGAGCACGAACAGAAACCTCAGCTAATCGCCCAGGCGCCAACTACAACACGGTTAATCAGTCCACCACACAGAACAACTTTCGCCCTGTCTCAATCATGACGTATGAGATCGATTGGCTGGGCAAAGTCCGGCGTGAAGTCGAAGCCTCGCGTAGTACCGCAGAGCAAGCGGCGGCCGATACAGAAAACGTCAAACTCTTACTCACAGCACAACTTGCGAATAGCTATTTTCTGTTGAGACAATACGACGAAGAGATCCGTGTACTCACCGGGATTGTTCAGATTCAAGACAAACTCTTGAGCCTGATCAACAAACGCTACGAGATGGGTGCTGCGGGACGAACAGAGCTTTCACAACAGACCGCTTTGACACAGTCTAGCGGTGCGCAGCTTGAGCTTTTGCGATCGTTACGTAATGTTCAAGAGAATCTGCTGGCGACCTTAACGGGCACACCCGCCTCGGCCTTTAGCTTGCCACCAGGAAAATTACCGGCACAATTACCCGCCTTTCCTGTCGGACTGCCTTCAACCCTGTTAGAAAGACGGCCAGACGTTTCTGCCGCTGAGCGGGCGATGGCAGCCGCCAACGCTCAGATTGGCGTCGCCAAGGCCGCATATTTTCCGACACTGACACTGGCACCGGCCTTTCTTGGTGGCGAGAGCTCAATTCTAAGTTCAATTTTTAATGCGCCTTCGCTCATTTGGTCCCTTGGCTTAACCGCAACACAAACTTTGTTTGATAGCGGACGCATCAGTGCTAATTACCGCTTTGCTCAAGCAGGCTACCAGTTGACGTTGTCCAACTACCGTCAGTCTGTCATAGTCGCTATCCAAGAAACTCAAGATGCGATGAGCTCGCTTCAACAACTTGATCGCGCGCGTTCGATGCAAGATGCGGCAGTGAATAACCTGAATCGCGCCTACCAAATCAGTGAGATTCGTTATCGCGAAGGCTTAGATACAGCACAAACACTCGCACTGATTCAACAGAACCAACTCACCGCACAACGCATCAAATGGCAGATGCATGGCGGTCAATTTATCGCGAGCGTGGCTTTAGTCAAGGCGCTAGGTGGTGGCTGGCAAGGTTTCGCCAAACCAGACGCGCCTCAGTCAGCACCTGCAGAAAAGAATTAAACGTTCTACGATCAGCGCTTAATTCTTTTGTAAAAGCTGTAGGCTTTGTTGGTCCAGTCTGGACACATTGCCCTGAGCCAACCCTTTGGACATCACATCGACCTGTCGATCTCCAAAAAATACTTTGGCGGCAGGCGCATTACCCAAAATTAGCCCACTCACGCTCGCAAGCGGAATCGAAAAACTCTCGCCTTGCTTATAAATGCGGTCGATTTTTTTACCTTCAGTTGTCTGAACAGACATCCAACACTCTGCATTGAAATCGATCCGCATCACACCTGGGACGCCAGGAAGTGGTGTAGCGGCGACTTTCTCTTTCGGCGTGTTTTTTTCGGCAGCAGGCGGATTAGGTAAGAGTTGTTCTTGCGAAGGGGCTTGTAGGGGTGGCACGGTCTGTGGCTGCAAAAGTGCCTCAGACTGAGTCTTCGCGGGAGGGGTCGCGGTGACTGCGGGTGCGCCAGCATCAGGCTCAGTCTTCGTAGCAAGGTTTTGTGTGGATTCACTGGTGACGATCTCGTCATCGCTATCCTTGAAGGGCCATCCGTCTGAAATGGCAAGAGCCACGGCCCCCAGTACGAGTAAAGCCAGCCCAACATACGCATACTTTGGACGACGCGACGAATAGGTTTTTGTATCGGCTGGTGTTGCTCCAGAACGATGTAGTTGTGCAACACCCGCCGCAGGTGAGGTCAGAAGGGCCTCGGCAGACCACTCCTCGATCTGTTTAAGGAAGCTTTGAACCTCGAGTCGACTCTGCAGACCCAAATAAAATACGTAACTTTTGATGCCCTGAACGTAGCGACGCTCATGATGAAAACTTGCAGAATCACCTGCCTCAATCGCCAGTAACTGTTGCTTGGAAAGCATCAAACGACGTGCAACGTCCACAGCCTCTTTTTTTTGACTGACTCGCTCTTGCAGGAGTATTTTGCCTAACTGTATGCGCAATACAGCGATCGTTGCGTTTGACTCAGTGCTCGGCTGATCAAGATTTTCCATGAATTATCCGATATCGCGTGCAAACAGCTTGGATACAAAGCCTTCGGGACGATCCATTTCGTGCAAGACAGTGTAGTGATTTAAGCCAGGCAATACATGCAAGCCCACCTGACAGCCTTGAGCACGCAAGTGCGCGGCCATGCGCTCTGACTCACCAATCCAATCCTTGGGCTCAGCGCCACCCACAATCACCTCGTATGCAACGTTTGCAGAAAACGGATGACGAATCGGACTCAACACATGTATATCGCTAGGCTTGAGTTTGACTTCTTCATTCACAGTAATTTGCAAAACAGGCTCGACATCAAAGACACCACTAATCAAATAGGCCTTTTTAATGTTGTGATCCTTTAACTGAAAGGCTGCACCCGTGTGTGCAAGCGTTGCCGCAATAATGTGTGCGCCAGCCGAGTGACCCGACACATAAATTTGCTTGGCATCCACCTGCCAATCCGACACTTGCTGAGCGACCCACTCAAGCCCGCGCTTAGTTTGCGCAACAATCTGTTGAACAGTGACTGAGGGACACAAATCGTAATTCATCACCACCACTGAACAATCGAGTGGCAACACGCCATTTACCACAAAACTGTAATCATTTTTATCACGGGCACGCCAGTAGCCACCATGAAAAAACACCATCAGGGGACGATTGGGTTTGCCGCAATAAAAGAAATCTGCGTTTTCTAACGGACCTTCACCGAAACGCAAATCGTAGCGACCCGCATATTTCTGACGGGCTTGCTCGCTGAGACGCGCGCCGAGTGCACTGAAATGCGCCAACTGTTCGGGCGTGACCGTCGTGCGCGGGTTGTATTGTTTTTCTATCGCTTCATTCATCTTGTTATCCTCTTATTCTTCATCCGGACTAAGGTGTCGGCTTGCTCCAGCCACCACCCAACGCCTTAAATAAATCCACACCCGCCTGCAATCGCAAGGAACGATTCAAGACAAAAGCCAGATTCGCCTCGTTTTGCACACGCTGCGCCTCAAGCACATTTAAATAATCAACATACCCTGCCTCATAGCGCACCGTTGCGAGTTCCTGTGCCTGAGTCGCGGCAGCGACTTGTTCCGTCAGAAAGAGCTCAGTTTGAAGTGTTTGATTCACTGACACCAGTGCATCCCCCACTTCGCCAAAGGCATTTCTGATAACTTTAACGTAATTTCCCAGGACTTCTTGCTGCTGAGCCTTGGCAAAATCCAAGCGGGCTGTCAAAGAACCCCCTGAAAATATCGGTTGGAGTAGTCCTAAGCCTGCAGACCACACCGCGCTTTGTCCCGAGAGGAATGCGCTGAAATCCACGCTCTGCGCACCAAAAACACCCGTTAAAGAGAGTGTTGGGAAAAAGTTAGCGGTCGCCACGCCAATTCTGGCATTTGCTGCCGTGAGTTCTTGCTCCACACGATTCACATCGGGACGACTCTCTAACAAAGTCGAGGGCAACCCAGCGGGCGGAATAGGCGGAATGGGCAATCCCCTTAAATCAATAGGTGCAAGGCTTAGCTGAAGTTGGCCTGACAAAATACCGAGTTGGTTTTGTACGATCGCACGTTGACGCGTGAGTTCCGATAGACTGGCCTCAGATGCAGCCTTGGCCGCACGCGCTTGATTCACATCAATGGGCGACACCAACCCGCCATCGAGTTTGGCTTGCGCAACGCGCAGCGAATGTTCCCGCGTCTTGACTGAGTTGGTCACCACGGAAATCTGCGCATCCAAAGCGCGCAAACGTAAATAAGTATTGGTGACTAACGCAGAAATTGTGAGGCGAACACTATCCTGCTCGTACTGACTTGCGGTCGCAACAGCAGTTGCCGCTTCGAGATTACGCCGAACGCGGCCCCACACATCAAGCTCATAAGAAGTCACAAGGCCCAGTTGGGCGGTGTTGGTTTGCAAACCAATCCCCGTTGGCGAGACCGCTGTCCCGGTCGAAGCGCGCGTACCGGAAGCCGTTAGATTCAGAGTCGGATACAGTGGCGCCCCCGCTTGCCGGGCAAGTGCTTGTGCCTGCCCTAGGCGTGCGACTGCGATCTGTATCTCTGTATTATTGTTTTGAGCATTCAATACGAGATCGTTGAGAACGGAATCGTTAAATAGTGTCCACCACGCCGTCAGCGCAACTGTAGTGGGTGCAACGACTGGAGGACTCGCACGAGACGCTCCTGATGGAGTCGGGTTTGTTGCCGAGGTTTGCGCGTTGAAACGCTCAGGCAAATCCACTAGGGGCCGCTCGTAATCGGGGCCAAGTAAACATCCACTCAAGGCTGCACTGATGACAAGCGCCAAAACTGTGCGAACCCATCCACGCATACCGACTAAATAAGGATGCATGATCATTTTTTTCTCGATAACCAAGTAAAAAACATCGGTATAAAAATAGTGGCAATGAAGGTTGAGGCCAACATACCGCCAAACACGCCTGTTCCCATTGATTGACGCGCCGCGGCACCCGCTCCAGAAGAAATCACCAGAGGAAATACCCCCAAAATGAAGGCAAGTGAGGTCATCACAATGGGTCTGAAGCGTTGTTTTGCCGCCGTTAATGCCGCATCCCTCGCACTCATCCCTTGCGCACGTTTTTGTGAAGCAAACTCAACCACCAAGATCGCATTTTTGGCAGACAGGCCAATCAACACCAGTAAACCGATCTGAAAATAAATGTCATTGGGCATGCCACGCAACAACACCGCGAGCAAGGCACCAAACAACGCAAACGGCACTGCCAACAAGACGGCAATCGGTAAAGACCACCGCTCATACTGCGCCGCGAGAATCAGAAACACCATTACGATGCCAAACAAAAATGCCAAACCTGAGGCGTCGCCTGTGCGAATCTGCTGATAGGCCTGGCCGGCCCAGGCTAACTCATAGCCGGGTGGCAAGGTCGCACGCGCTGTTTCTTGCACAATGTTGATCGCATCTCCAGAACTCACACCCTGCACTGCATTTCCCAACACCTTTGCCGCAAGAAATCCATTAAACCGCTCCAGTAGTTCGGGACCGACCACCTGACTAACCGAGATCAAGGCCGACACCGGCACCATACTCCCATTGTTTGCGCGCACATAGATCTGACCGAGATCCGTTGGCTCAGTACGATATTGGGCATCCGCCTGCATCTGCACGCGATAGGTGCGACCGTTTAGGTTGAAATCATTGACATACAGCGCACCCATCGTGGCCTGCAGACTGAGGTAAACATCTGCCACGGGTATGCCAAGCGACAAAGCTTTCGCTTCATCAACCTCGACATACAACTGAGGGGCGTTGGGCCTAAAAAAGGTATTGATGCCCGAGAGCTTGGGCTGCTTTTTTAGTTCCTCTGTAAAGTTAGTGACGACTTTCGCTAGATCCGTCACAGAGGGCTCACCTCTGGACTGTACATAAAACTCAAAACCACCCGCAGAGCCCAAACCACGGATAGGAGGCGGGTTAAACACCAGTGCCATCCCATCGGGCAAGCTCATCCCCACACCGGTAAATTTCTTGGCGAGTTGCTCAGAAGAGGCGGTTCGCTCGTCCCAATCCTTGAGGGGAATAAAAATCGTACCGGCGTTCGGTTTATTACCCCCACCAATAATGTCTCGTCCCGCGATCACAAACACACGCGCAACCGCAGGATCTTGAGCCACGCGCTTTTGAAAGACATCGCCTGTTTCTTCGGTCCGCTGCAAGCTTGCGGCATCGGGCAGCACCAATGCACTAATCAGATAACCTTGATCCTCTGCCGGAACAAAGCTGCCGGGTACCATACGAAACATCACAAAACACCCCACCAAGATCGCGCCGAATACCGAGGCGCCAAGAACGCGATGATGCAGTGTTTTATTGACAAGCTTGGTGTATAGATTAGTGATGGTTTCAAAGCCGCGGTTAAACCAGCCAAAACCTTTGGGCGCATGGAGTCCGGGCTTGAGCAAGAGCGCACACAAAGCTGGTGTCAAGGTTAATGCGACGATTCCAGACAAGATCACTGCGAGGGCAACGGTGACTGCAAACTGTTGATAAAGCGTTCCGGCGATTCCGCCCAAAAATGCAACCGGAATAAAGACGGCGGAGAGCACCAGCACAATGGCCACCACCGCGCCAGACACCTCACGCATCGCTTCGTAAGCAGCCTCTTTAGGAGAAAGATTGCGCTCTGCCATCAGACGTTCGACGTTTTCCAACACCACGATCGCATCATCCACCACAATACCTATCGACAACACCATCGCAAACAGAGTCAGGGTGTTGATAGAAAAGCCAAACAGCCACAAACCTGCAAACGTTCCGATCAGTGAAACCGGTACCGCAATCAAAGGAATAAGAGTCGCTCGCCAGTTTTGCAAAAACAAATAGACAACGAGGGCGACGAGAAGCATCGCTTCGAACAAGGTTTTAATCACTTCATTAATCGAAGCGGTGACGAACTTTGTTGTATCAAAGGGAATGACATATTCAATCCCTTTAGGAAATTTTTTCTCCAACTCTTGCATTTTGGTGCGCACACTTTCAGCAACAGCCAGTGCGTTGCCACCAGACTGCAAAAAGGTAGCGACAAGCGCGACTGGCTTGCCGCTGAGTTTGGTATTGGCGTCATAATCTGCTGCACCGAGTTCAATACGCGCGATATCTTTAAGTCTCAGCGTACCGCTCGCGCCCTCGGAGCGAATGATAATGTCGCCAAACTGCTCCGGCGTAACCAAACGGCCTTTGGCGGTCACGGTATAAACCAGTTGCTGGCCCTGCGGCGCAGGTTCTTGACCAATTTTTCCTGCGACGTTCTGTTTGTTTTGCGCAGCAATCGCAGCGGCGACATCAGGCGCGGTAATACCTAGTTGTGCCATCCGATCTGGCTTGAGCCAGATGCGCATGGAATAATCCTTGGCACCCAAAATCTGCGCATCACCAACACCTGGCAAACGTTTGAGCTCGTCCACAACATTGACAAGCGCATAGTTAGATAAAAACAGATTTGAAAACTCCTCGGAAGGAGAGGTGATCGCCGTCACTAACAAAATATCATTTGAGCGCTTTTGAACGGTCACACCAAATTGACGCACGATATCCGGCAGCCTCGGCTCAGCAATCTTGACACGATTATTGACGTTGACCGTCGCGGTATCAATATTGGTGCCAACTTCGAACGTCGCGGTAATCGACAGCGAGCCATTGGACTGCGCACTCGAATTGAAATACAGCAGATTTTCAACACCTGACAACTGCTCTTCGATCGGACCCGCCACCGTACGCGTCAGCGTTTCTGTCGAGGCACCAGGATACGTTGCCGAAATAATGACGGTCGGTGGCGCGATTTGGGGATATTGCGCAATCGGTAAACCGCGTGCTGCCATGAGTCCCGCAATTACAATGGTGATGGAAATCACCGCCGAAAAAATCGGCCGTCCTATAAAAAAGCTTGAAAGGCTCATCGAGCATCCTTCTGGGCTGCTGCGCTCTTTTGCACATCAGCGGGTGGAGCTGAGCCAGACGCAGCACCCGGCGAGGCCTGATCGAGCGGCACCACAGTGGGTTTGACTTGCGCACCGGGTCGAATTTTGATGAGTTGATCCGTGACAACTTGATCGCCTGACTTTAAGCCTGACAACACAATCCAGTTTTTTCCTGACCATTTTCCCACCTTGATGGGCGTTGGCACGACCTTGCTTTCTGGTCCAACCGTCCACACCATAAAGCCGCGCTCGCTCTGAACCACCGCAGCTTGGGGAACTAGAAATACATTTTCCTGCATTCCGGTTGTCACACGAATGCGCAAAAACTGACCTGGCAAAATTGCGCTGTTGGGATTGGGAAACTCGGCGCGCATTTGCTGAGTACCGAGCTTTGGATCAATAAATGTTGACTGAAAATTGAGCTGACCCTTTTCAGGATAGACCTGTCCATTTGGGAGCAGCAACTCGACACTTGTGTTGTGCTTTGAGTCGAGACGACCATTGGGCAACTGAGCGGTATCACTCATCGATAAACCAAAACGTACCCAGATTGGATTGATCTGATAAATAGAGGTTAGAAGACCTGCGTCGCCCGTATTTGAAATCAGATTGCCTTCGGAACGCTGCGAACGCCCCGAAATGCCGTCTACAGGCGCAGTGACCGTTGTCCACTTTAGATTGAGCTCAGCCGTTTTCAACGTGGCTTGCGCGATTTCGTTTAAGGACATCGCATCATCGAATTCTTTGCGACTGACCGCTTGTTTACTGAAGAGCAACTTCAAGCGCGCCGCCTCTCGCGCCGTTTGCTTGGCACGAGCCTGAGCTTCTTCGAGCGTGATTTTAAAAGGCTCGGGGTCAATTTGAAATAAAGGCTGACCCGCTTGAACGGGACTGCCCTCCTCATAGAGCCTTTTGAGCAAAATACCGCTCACGCGAGCGCGCACTTCGGTTTCCTTGGCGCCCTCGGCTTGAGCGGTGACCTCGAGTACGTTGGGAAGATTGGTTGACCGCGCCTCGATCACCGATACAGGTAAAGGACCCTGCGGACCCGCTGGTTGAGCTTGTATGGCAAAGCCCCATCCGAGACACAATGCAGATAATCCAAGCACAAAGGGTGAGAGGCGCTGAGAAATCGCGCTCAATAACGACCTTGAAAACTCGTGAGAAACTGCTTTAAGACCTGCACCGATCATCATGGATTCCCGAACATTTCAGCCAACCTACTGATTTTATACGGGTAAACCCAAATATCCCTTCAAAACGGTCAGATTGACAAAGAAAAATAAGCATAATGTCCGTTTATGCACGCTTATCCTCATAGTCATTCGCGCTAAGATTCAGCCTTAATTGTAACGATCAACTTTTCGGCTGGAATGATTTTGGAAGATATCAAAGCAGGCGTCGACACCCTATTCATTATGTTGGGTGCCATCATGATTCTGGCGATGCACGCTGGTTTCGCTTTTCTCGAACTCGGTACGGTCAGAGAAAAAAATCAAGTCAACGCACTGGTCAAAATCCTAGTCGATTTTTCAGTATCGACCATCGCATATTTTTTTATTGGTTATAGCCTGGCCTATGGCTTGAATTTCTGGATGGATGCAGAACAGCTGGCCACCAAAAATGGCTTTGAACTGGTCAAGTTCTTTTTCTTACTGACCTTTGCAGCTGCGATTCCAGCCATCGTTTCAGGCGGTATTGCCGAACGCGCCAAATTCAACCCACAACTCCTCGCGACCTTTTTATTGGTTGGATTTGTCTACCCACTCTTTGAAGGTATGGCCTGGAATCCCACGCACTTCTCTGGCTTTCAGGTCTGGATCAAAGCGTTCACGGGTGAAGATTTTCATGACTTTGCCGGCTCTGTCGTGGTGCATGCTGTCGGTGGCTGGATTGCTTTACCCGCGATCCTGTTGCTCGGTGCGCGCAGCGGACGTTATCGCAAGGACGGTAAGGTCTCAGCCCATCCTCCCTCAAACGTCCCCTTTCTGGCCTTGGGCGCCTGGATCCTGACCGTAGGCTGGTTCGGCTTCAACGTCATGAGTGCACAGACGATCGACAAAATTAGCGGACTCGTGGCAATCAACTCCTTGATGGCCATGGTAGGCGGCACGCTCGGCGGTTGGTTCTTCGGCAAGAATGACGCCGGCTTTAGTTACAACGGACCACTTGCAGGTCTTGTCGCGATCTGCGCGGGCTCAGACTTAATGCATCCCCTAGGCGCACTGTTTGTTGGCCTATCCGCTGGAGCCATGTTTGTGTTTGTCTTTACACTCGAACAAAACCGCTGGAAAATCGATGACGTCTTGGGTGTATGGCCGCTGCACGGGCTCTGCGGCGTCTGGGGTGGTATTGCCGCAGGCATCTTTGGTCAACAGGCCTTAGGCGGCTTGGGAGGTGTCAGTCTGATGGCACAACTCATCGGCACTGCGGTCGCGGTTCTCATCGCGTTGTTAGGCGGCACGATTGTGTATGGTGCGCTGAAACTCCTCATGGGTTTAAGAATGGATCCCGAAGACGAATATGCGGGTGCTGACCTCAGCATCCATCACGTATCCGCCACCCCTGATTCGGATAAAACATGGTAATTAAAATTGACTACGTTTCGGATATCGCGTGCCCATGGTGCGCGGTCGGACTCGGCGGCCTTGAAATCGCACTTAAAAATATTGGGGACAGTATCCCGGTGGAAATTCATTTCCAACCGTTTGAGCTCAATCCCCACATGCCTCCAGGCGGCCAAGAGGTGTTTGAACACTTGACGCAAAAATACGGCAAAACAGAGGCCCAAGTTCGCGTCACCCAAGACAGTATCAAAGCGCGTGCGGCCGAGGTCGGCTTTCCCTTTCATCCCGAGGGTCGCAAGCACGTCTACAACACCTTTGATGCGCACCGACTGATTTATTGGGCCGGGCTCGAGTACGACCCCGCGGCACAACATCGTCTCAAACGCGAGTTGTTGATCACGTACTTTACCCTCGCCGTTGATCTAGACGACAAGAGTAATCTGGTTGCTGCGGTTGAACGCGCAGGGCTCGATACTTCGCGTGCCCAAAAGATTTTGGACAGTGAAGAATTTAAAACCGAAGTGCGCGCGCAGCAAGAAAAATACACCAGTATGGGCATTCATTCTGTGCCCTCGATTATCATCAATGATCATTATCTGTTGCAGGGTGCGCAACCGCCCGAGGCGTTTGAGCAGGCTTTACGTCAGATCGCTGCAGAAACCGATGATAAAAATTAAATTATCCGCATTATTTATTTCACAACAACTCGATCGCTAAGATTTCGAGTCATTCAGGACGGAGACATCGCATGGACTTACAACTTAACAATCGCGTCGCATTGGTCACAGGCGGCTCACAAGGAATCGGTAAAGCGGTAGCCATGAAATTCGCCCAAGAAGGCGCAACCGTCGTGATCGCCGCCCGCGGTCAAGCGTTGCTGGACGAGGTCGCGGCAGAGATTCGCGCGGCCGGTGGCAAAGTGACGACCATTGCGGCGGACGTTTCACAAGACGCAGAGTGCACACGCCTTGTCCAAGAAATTCTCAAGACACACGGACGTCTGGATATTTTGATTAACAACGCCGGCACATCGGCCACTGGCGAATTTGAGTCCGTCACAGATGAAAAGTGGCAAGCCGACTTTGATTTGAAATTGTTTGCTGCGATTCGTCTGACGCGCTTGGCCATCCCAGAAATGAAAAAGAACAACTGGGGTCGCATCATCAACGTGACCAATATCGGCGCCAAGCAACCCAAAGAAAAATCCATGCCCACCACGGTCACACGTGCAGCGGGTCTCGCAATGACCAAGGCCTTGTCGAAAGAGTTCGCCCCTAACAACATCTTGGTCAACAGCGTCTGTATCGGCCTGATCAAAGCCGGACAGCATGAGCGTAAGGCTGAAAAAGCAGGCGTTCCTGTTGAGCAGATGTACGAGACAATGGGTAAAAACATTCCCTTAGGTCGTGTGGGTCGTGCAGAAGAAGTCGCGAACGTCGTCACCTTCCTGGCGTCTGAAGGCGGCAGCTATGTCACCGGCAGCAGTGTCAATCTGGATGGCGGTTTATCCGCAGTGATGTAATCAGGGAGCGCTTGCCATGTCATCACTTACAACAACCGTCAAAGCCATGGTGTTCGATACGTTCGGCTCCGTGGTGGACTGGCGCGGCAGTATCACACGCGACCTGACGCGCTGGGGGAAAGAAAACGGCTTTGAGGCCGACTGGACAGCCTTTGCTGTCAAATGGCGCGGCATGTACCAACCTTCGATGGAAGCCGTGCGCAGCGGCAAACGTCCCTGGACCATCCTCGATGTGTTGCACCGTGAATCCCTCGAAATCCTCATTAAGGAATTCGGCCTCGATGCGATGACCGAAGCACAGCGCGTGCATGTCAACAAAGTCTGGCACCGGCTTGATGGTTGGCCAGACGCAGTGGGTGGCCTGACGCGTCTCAAAAGCAAGTACATCATTGCCCCCTTATCCAACGGCAATATCTCCTTGCTGACCGATATCGCCAAGTACACCGGCCTGCCCTGGGATCTGAATCTCTCCACCGAAGTCTTTCACGCCTACAAGCCGCAGCCACAGTCCTACTTGGGCGTGTGTGCTGCCTTGCAACTTGAGCCCGGCGAAGTGATGATGTGTGCCGCGCACAATGATGATCTGTCGGCGGCGCGCAATGTGGGGCTCAAAACCGCATTTTGGCCGCGTCCGACTGAACATGGTCCTGACCAGAAAACTAATCTGGTTGCCGCCCATGACTGGGATATCGTCGCCAAGGATATTCGCGACCTGGCAACCCAGATGGGCGTTTGAGTTCGGGCGTCCAATGGCTTAGCGCCAGATCTGCTGCTCAAGCGTGATCTGGCCTTTGTCTGAGGAAACAAAGAGCTCGCTGTCCTGAATATTGACGTGTACGATCATCGTGCGCGCAGCCCAGGTGGCGAGTTCTTTGGTCTGTTCTGAAGGTAGGCACACGACCTTAAGGTTGCGTGTACGCGCCAGTTTGTTTTGAATGGATTCCCACCAGATTTTGCTGGTGTGACCGCCATAGCAATAAATCACGACCTCAGTGGCTCTTCCGCACGCCTTTAAAATGCGTCGCTCATCGGGCTGCCCTACCTCGATCCAGAGATCGATTGCACCCGTCAGGTCTTTGCGCCAGAGGTCCGGCTCATCGGCATCGCTGATGCCCTTGGTAAACACCAAGTCCTCATGGGCATTGAGGGCGAACGCCAAGAGGCGGACCATCATCCTTTCGTCGGTTTCTGAAGGATGACGTGCCAGCGTCAGAGCGTGGCTCTCATAATAGTGGCGGTCTGAGTCCGCCACATTGAGCTCAGCTTTATAGATTGTTGCGCGCAGGGCCATAAGTCGTCTTAAAGTGCAGTCCGACGCTCGCGCGCCACGACGGGAAGAACTGGATTATCCTTGATTACCCACTCATTAGTGAAATTTCATGACAAACCCACAGATTGATGCCATTGCCCAGACCTTGTTGACGGCTCGCCGCAACCAGACACCCGCTGACGCCACCCCGTTTGAGGAGCAGCTCCAGAGCACGGCCGAGGCCTTAGCCGTTCAGGATATCGTACTCGCCGCGCTCGCTCCCCAGCAGGCACCCATTTCACGCCATTGGAAATCAGGTGGCCCCTCGCGCACGGGCGAGATTTTAAATACACCGTTGCTAGATAGCGGCATTTGGAAGAGTCCTGCTCAAGCCGGTGCACACCCCTTCAATTTGCGGCTGATCGAAATCGAAATTGCGTTTAAAACCAAACATGCCGTGACACCGGCTCAGGCCCTCAATATGACCCAAGAACAAGGTCAAGCACTGATTGAGGCCTTTACCGTCACTATTGAGGTGGTCGACTCGCGCTGGCAACAAGGCAACGAGACCGCCGCACTGTTAAAGCTCGCTGACATGCAATCCCACGGTGTGCTGGTTGTGGGGCAATGGCAACCCTCTGGCGAGCAGGAAGCGCTCCGAGATTGGTCTAAACAGCGCTGTACTGTCAAAATTGGCGAGCAAATGCCGCTAGAGTTTGTTGGTACCCACTCCATGCAAGACCCCCGCTGGGTCATTCCCTCTTGGGTTAAACATGCCACGGCAGGCGGTCAAACCTTACCCGCAGGTGCGATTGTGACAACAGGTAGTTGGTCAGGCGTTCCTGCCGCGCAGGCTGGCGATCTCGTGGTAGCCCAGTTTGACGGGATTGGGTCCGTTTCCGTCCAACTCTGACGCCCAAGCAGGGGTGTTCATGCCGGTCATGCCAAATTTTGTGTATCGTTCACCCTTATGATTCACATTACCGAATTACGCCTACCGCTTGAACACGCCGAGGATGCGTTACGCGCCGCTATTATCGATCGGCTCGCCATTGCGCCTGAACAACTGCTGTCCTTTGAAATTTTTAAGCGCAGCTACGATGCGCGCAAGAAAAGTGCGCTGACGTTTATCTACACCGTCGATGTTGAGGTCACTGAGCCCGAGGCGCTTTTAAAAAAATTCAAGGATGATCCGAACGTTCGACCAACGCCGGACACGGAATACAAATTCGTCGCGCCCCCTTCCCATGACACCAAGCAGACACATCCTCGCCCTGTCGTAATCGGTTTTGGCCCCTGTGGGATTTTTGCTGCGCTCTTGTTGGCGCAAATGGGCTTAAAACCGATTGTGCTGGAGCGCGGCAAAGCGGTGCGCGAGCGTACGCAGGACACTTGGAAACTCTGGCGCAAAAATATACTCAATCCCGAATCAAACGTGCAGTTTGGCGAAGGCGGAGCTGGGACGTTCTCTGACGGCAAGCTCTGGAGCCAGATTAAAGACCCAAAGTTTTATGGTCGCAAAGTCATCCGGGAGTTTGTCAAAGCAGGTGCACCCGAAGAAATCCTGTACGTCGCCAAACCGCATATCGGTACCTTTCGTCTGGTCGGTGTAGTTGAAAAAATGCGTGAAGAAATTATCGCGCTTGGCGGCGAGATTCGTTTTTCACAAAAGGTTGTGGGTTTCGAAATCGAGCATCAACAAATGCGTGCTGTGCAACTCGAAAGCGGTGAGGTATTGGCAGCTGATCATGTGATCATCGCACTGGGACACAGCGCGCGAGATACCTTCAAGGTATTGCATGATGCGGGTGTCTTTATGGAAGCCAAACCATTTTCAGTCGGTTTCCGGATCGAGCATCCACAATCTTTGATTGATCGCGCGCGCCTCGGACCCTACGCAGGCAACACGCTGATCGGCGCTGCGGACTACAAGCTTGTGCATCATGCCAGCAATGGTCGAGCAGTCTACAGTTTCTGTATGTGCCCAGGCGGTACCGTGGTCGCAGCGACCTCTGAGACCCATCGAGTTGTGACGAATGGCATGAGCCAATACTCGCGTAACGAGCGTAATGCTAATGCTGGCATTGTGGTCGGCATCACACCCGAAGACTACCCAGGCGGGCCGCTGGCGGGTCTCGATTTTCAACGGCAAATTGAGTCGCATGCCTATGTGTTGGGCGGCAGCACTTACGAAGCGCCTGGTCAACTTGTGGGTGACTTTTTAATGGGTCGCGCGTCCACGGAACTCGGCAGCGTGACGCCCTCTTACAAGCCAGGTGTTCACCTGACAGACTTAGCGACGAGTCTGCCAGACTACGCCATCCAAGCCATCCGCGAAGCGATTCCTGCGTTTGAAAAGCAAATCAAAGGGTTTTCAATGCACGATGCGATCTTGACGGGTGTCGAGACCCGGACGTCCTCCCCTTTAAGAATGACACGTGGCGCAGACTTCCAAAGTCTCAACGTCAAAGGTCTTTATCCTGCAGGTGAAGGCGCGGGATACGCAGGTGGCATATTGTCTGCAGGTGTAGATGGCATCCGCGTCGCAGAGGCGTTAGCACTCAGCTACGTGGCCGCTTAAGTGTGCGCTCAGTCATGAAACGTGTCTTAAGACGCGCAGACTTTGATGCCACGCTCGGCTACGAATACCCTACACAATTACGTGAAAGTATTTCCGACCTACCCACTACCCCGGGGGTGTACATTTTTCATGGTGTGTCGGGTGATCTGCCGCTATACATTGGCAAAAGCGTCAATATCCGCTCTCGCGTCATGTCTCACCTCCGGACCGCAGATGAAGCGCGCATGCTCAAACAAACCGAGAAAATCACCTATATCCGTACAACAGGTGAAATTGGTGCGCTGCTGCTCGAAGCCAGATTGATCAAAGAACAACAACCTCTCTTTAATCATAAGTTACGGCGTAGTCGACAGATGTGCTCGCTCCGCATTGAGGGCGATAAACCCGAAGTGGTGTATTCCAATCAGATCGACTTTTCTAACACTCCTGATTTATATGGTTTGTATGCCAGTCGGCATTCGGCACTCGAAGCACTCAAGGGTATTGCAGATGAGCAACGGCTCTGCCTGAGTGTGCTGGGATTAGAAAAACTCGCCGGCGATCGACCTTGCTTTCGGGCGATGCTCAATCGCTGCGCGGGAGCCTGTCATGGTCAAGAAACCCATGCGGCACATCGCGCACGATTACTGGATAGCTTGTCACAGCAGCGCCTGATCTGCTGGCCTTATCCGGGCGCAATCGGTCTGATCGAAACCTTGGATACAGAGACACAGATCCACGTTGTCAAAAACTGGTTTTATCTGGGCAGTGTGACGACTCTCGACGAGGCGCGGACGTTACACTTTACAGCGCCCGGCTTTGATAGTGATAGCTACAAAATCTTGTGTAAGCCCATCATGAATGGATCTGCACAAATCGTAGCGCTTTGATTAAAACTCTGGCGTCAAGGCCACGTTATTAAGTTTATTGAGCGTTTCAGGCCACTCACGTTTTTGAGCGTACTGCAACAACACCCTGCCCCAAGACATCCAGCCATCCCAGCCGATACGTTTATCCCAAGAGTTACCCCAGCATGCCGCCGTTTGCACACCTGCCTCGGCATACTGACGACCCAAGTCAAAGTTGCGCTCAGTCATATGCAATTGCGACAATACCATGTAGGGTTCTGCGACCCATGGATTCAGTTTGATCGCTTGTTCCAGTACCGATGCCGTGGCGGCGGACGACATGAGTGGCTGACTTTGCTGCATGACAGACCAATACAACGCCGCTGCTGCCGCTTCATCCCCGGGCGCCATCACTTGACGGCCATGATCAAACACAGGAGGCTGTGGCAGTTGATCTTTTAAAGCAGGGTGTTGCAGAAAATTGCCCAGGCGAGAAATCTGACCCCAGCGATACGTTGTGGGACGCATCGGGCCTGGCCACAGCGCAGCGGCCCAATGCTGTTGAGCTGGCTGGGCTTTGTAATCAGGGTAGCCCATATAAATATCATCTTGCCAGCTGTACCACTGCTCGCAAATATCGGCCATGCTCACGACAATAAATGCCGCCACATCGCGGGCAGGCAGGACAAAAGGCGCACCTTGAAGCGTAATAGTCAAACTGCCATCTTCTTTCAGGTTACCTTTGAACAGCTGACCCATAAATTCAATACGCGACATCACGCAAAACAAATAAATTAAACGCTCAGCATCCTCACCGACCGCTTCTTGCAGACGACCACGTTCGCTTTTAGGATCGAACTTCATGAGGTCGACGTGTGCGTTTCCATACACGCTGTGCAAGAGACCCAGATGACGCACGTGCTTGGGCTGCTGCCATAGGGTCAACGTGCGCGCCACACCAATCAAGTGATGCCGAAAGGTACCGGCCTTATGCCAATCCTGGCCAACACCGCGCCCGAGTACCAAGGGCAGCACAGGACCCAGATCGGGATCGTGCTGCAACCACTCCTCATCCAGAAAGCTGATGGCCCGAGCAAGTTGAGACGAATCCAGTGTGGGCAAAAGCGTGGTCATACGAAGCGTCCTGAAGTATGCCTATGAATGGGGCGTTGAAGGATGGAGCGGTAAGAGATGAGGAGGTGAAAAAAGCTCACTGCGCCGCAGCTGGCCGAGACAGCACACGACCGGGTCGCGCGCCCGTGGCCTTGCCCTGATCCCAAACGACTGCACCATTCACAATCACCGTGTTAATCCCGCGCGCCATGGCGATTGGGTTTTCATAGGTCGCGACTTCATCGACGGTTTCTTCGTTAAACAAAGTCAGGTCGGCATATGCGCCCTCTTTCAACACACCGCGATCCGTCAAACCAAAGTTCATGGCCGTCAGTCCCGTCATTTTGTGCACAGCCGTCTCAAGTGAAAAGAGACCCAGTCCACGTCGATAATGGCCTAATACACGGGGAAATGTTGACCACAAACGTGGATGCGGAGAGGTATCGTGCGGCAAACCATCCGAACCAATCATCGTAGGACCAAACTGCATGATCTTTTGGACATCGCCCTCATCCATGCGGAAATAGATCGCGCCGGCAGGCAAGAGACGTTCAACGGCCTCTTCTAGCGTGACACCCATTTTATCGGCGATCTTATCCAGATCCTGACCGGCATACTCTGGCAGAGTTTTCGACCACGTCACAATCACGCGTGCAGAGTTGCTGGCCCGACTCATCGACAGCACCGTGGAGCCCGCTGCATAGGGATAGCAATCCAGACAGATCGGCTGCTTGGCCATACTCTTGCGGATAAACTCCAGCGTCTCATCTGAGCGTCCATAATTGTTCGCACCGATCACCTTGTGGTGAGAAATCACCACTGCTACACCGACCTCACGACCGATACGAAAGGTCTCTTCTAGCGAGTCCATCACGCCATCCGCTTCATCGCGCATGTGTGTGCAATACAGGCCGTTAAACTCTTTTAAAGGGCGACAAATTTCGATGACTTCCTCTGTGGGTGCTGCAACGGCGGGTTCGTAAAATAAACCCGTTGACACACCAATCGCACCGGCCTGCATGGCCTCGACGACCAACGCGCGCATCTGCTCAATCTGAACAGGTGTAGCCGGCTTTTCCAAATCGTCCATGGTTGCGACGCGTAAGGTTGTATGACCCACCAGCATGGCACGATTGGTCGTTGAAGGTTCAGCGCGCAAGGCATCTAAATATTCTGTGAAGCTGCGGTATTTAAACCAGTGACCCTCATCATCCAGCAAGTTCAGTGGAGGCGTGACAGGGTCTGGAATCGGACGCGGCATCGGCGCGAGCGACACACCACAATTGCCGCCAATAATTGTGGTGACACCTTGGCTGACCTTTGGCGTCATCTCAGGACTCGACAACATCATCCGGTCATCGTGGGTATGCGCATCAATAAATCCAGGCGCCGCGACCTGACCTTTTAAGTCGATTTCCTGCTTGCCCGTGCAACCTGCAAGATCGCCGATCTTGGCAATACGATCACCGTTAATACCGATATCGCCTGGAAAGCGGTCTGCACCGGTGCCATCGATCACCGTGGCATTTTTAATCAGCAAATCAAACTGTGTGCTCATCTTTTAAAACTCCAGATAGATTGAAACCTGCGGTGCGATTGCTATGAACTTTTAGGCTGCGATCTTGGCGCCCTTGTCACCCAGATCCCAGAACAAGCCCGCCATCAATTGCAGCGATTCGCGGGCAACTGAGCCCAGCATATGTTCGTTTGGTGCATGCTGCGAGCATGCCGCATAGGAATGCGGAACCCACACGGTTGGGAGGCCAAGAATTTTAGAAAACGCATCATTGGGCAAAGTGCCGCCTAAGTTTGGCAAGACATCGACGTCTTTACCTGTTGTCTGCGTGATAGAGGCTGCCGCCATTTTGACCCAGGCATTATCAGGATCGAGTCGCGTCGCCTCGGCGGCCTCTCCTCGACTAGGCAAAGCCTCAACATCCGTAAAGCCATGTGCATCCAGGTGATCGCGGATATGTTTGAGGAAATTTTGATTGTCACTGCCGACAACATAACGCAGCTGACAGTATGCAATCGCATAACCAGGGATCGCATTGACAGGCGCATCGGGGTTGCCTGTCTTAAACGCCAAGGTTTCAAAGGTGTTCCAAGCAAACACGCGCTCAGTGGGTGTCAAGCCGGGTTCGGCCCAGTCGGGATCGATCTCGGGATCATTCGGGCCTCCGCCCACCTGAATATTGGCCAAGGCGCGACGCACGTTGTCGGGTAACGAACTTGGTAATAACATAGGCACCAAAATCCGTCCCTTGGGATCAACGATCGAGGCAATCGCATGTGCGAGGCGGATGCCGGGATTTTTTAGCAAACCACCCCAGTTGCCGGAGTGATGGCCGCCCTGCCGCACGTTCAAGCGCAATTCAAAATTAAAGGCACCACGCGAACCCAAGAAAAGTGTCGGACGCGATGAAGAGACACGCGGGCCATCAGAGGCTAGAAATAGATCGGCCTTGAGCAAATCACTATGCAACGTGCACATCTCACGCAAACCCGGTGAGCCCATTTCCTCACCCATTTCAATCAGAAACGTCACGTTGTAGCCCAGCTTACCTTGACGTGCCGTGAGGACTTGCTCGAGTGCTGCTAGGTTGATGGTGTGCTGACCTTTGTTGTCGGCTGTGCCACGGCCATACCAACGATCGCCACGAATACTCAAATTCCAAGGTGACAGCCCTTCGAGCCATTGCGGTGCGTAACCACGTACGACATCGCCATGACCATAGGTCAAGACCGTGAAGTTTGCTTCTGGCTCTGTGCGACTCGCCACCAAGAAAGGGGCACCACCCTCAATCGGATTCGGCACGATTTTGCAATCGAAGCCAAGCTTGACCAGCAGCGGAGAGATTTCTTCAGTAAGGTAAGCAGTTAATACGGGGATTTTTCCAGGCTCCTGACTTTCAGTCGGAATCGCGACTCGGCGCTCGAGCGTCGTTTGAAATTGACCCTCATCAAAAAAGGCGGTGGCTAAATCAATGGCTTGCTGACGACTCATGGTGGGCTCACAGAAAAAAGTGTTGCACAAGCTTAAAGCTTGGCAATGAATCGCACAACCTCGACGTGAGTGCGTTGTTTCGAGTCATTTAACGTGGATAATAAGGAAAAAATAACCCTTAGACAGACAAGACTCTCGCATGTCCTCTCGTATCTATCGCGCCGTCAGCGTCACTGGCGCAGGCCAAGTCATCGCCAGCGCCGGCGCGCACTACCTCCCCGCCGTGATCGCCATCCCCGCTAGCAGGGAGCTCGCACTGTCGCCCGCCATCTTGTTCGCGGGCTTTTCTATCGCCTTGGGTGTGTCGGCCCTTGCGGGGCCGTTTGTTGGAAAAATGGTCGATCGCTTTGGTGGACGGCCTGTTCTGATGTCATCCAACCTGATCTTCGCCCTGGGACTCACCTGCCTTGGCTTTGCTGAGGGCATGTGGAGCGTGCTCTTTGGCTATGCCATCTTGGGACTGGGCATGGCCGCAGGCCTATTCGAAGTGGCTTTCTCAGCCATTGTGCGCCTCTTTGGTAAGAATTCGCGCAACCCGATAACCGGCGTGACCCTGATTGCGGGCTTCGCGAGTTTCGTGGGGTGGACCGTTTCCGTCTTTGTGGAAAGCAAATTCGGCTGGAGCGGGGTGTGCTGGTTTTGGGCCTGCGTCCACATATTGGTCGGCCTGCCGCTCAACGCCCTGCTGCCTAGCCCGCTGAGCGCGAGTGCTGAACGGACGTCCGACGCTGTCACGCCCAATAACGGAACCGCACTTGCGACGGCTAATACCGCCACAACTGCCTTCTCAGACGCCCCCGCACCCTCCGCCTCTTCAAGCTCCCCACCCATCACAGATCCGGCACCCATCCCAAGCAAATACACCGCTTTCCTGCTGGCTTTTGTCTTTGCCGCCAACTCTTTCGTGGGCATGGGGCTGATGATCCACATGCCTCGCATGCTTGAGGGCATGGGAGTACCGCTTGCCGTGGCTTTTACGGTTGGCGCTTTGGTCGGCCCCTCTCAAGTCTTGGGCAGATTGATTGATTTCTTTTTTATGAGACGCTGGCATCCACTCGTGAGCACCCGTCTCGCCGCATTAACCCACCCAATTGGTGGTGCGCTGCTGTTGGTCTTTGGCGCACCTTTCGCGCTGGCGTTTGTCATATTGCACGGAATTGGTAATGGAATCCTGATCATTGCCCGCGGCACCTTGCCACTCGCGATTTTTGGTACAAAGGGCTATGGGCAAAGACAAGGTTGGCTCATGATGCCGTCAAAGTTTGCACAAGCCGCCGCACCTTTTTTATTTGGATTGGCACTGACGGATTGGGGATCAAACGTCCTTTGGCTATCATGGAGCTTAGGATTATCCGTCTTTATAGCCTTGTGCATGATTTCCACAAAGTACCGACCAACTTAAGCAAACCACTTTAGATGATTGTGATGAACGAACAGACTTCAGACACCCCTCGCGCGGGCCCACTTTCAAAAAGCGATTTCAAATTTTTTGAAATGATTACCCTGCGCTGGGCGGATAACGACTCCTACGGGCATATCAACAATGCCCACTATTATTCATTTTTTGACACAGCGGTCGATGGATTTTTGTTGCATGTCGAAATGCGCTCGGTGTTAGCTGGTGAGTATCAAACGCTTGTCGTGGCCTCAGAGTGTCGGTATTTTCGTCAAATCTCTTCACCCGGCGTGATTCAAGTCGGTGTGCGTATCGGTCGCTTGGGACGCAGCTCAATTGCCTATGAGGTCGCCGTATTTAATGACGAGTCAGACGAGGCGGCCGCACAGGGCCAGTTTGTGCATGTCTGCGTCAATCGTGCATCACAGCGCCCCGTTGCGGTTCCCGAAAATTTTCGCCTTGCGGCACAAACCTTTTAATTGATTGTTGGAGACCTTTTAGACATGACGACTGTAGTCACAAAAGAACAGGCGCGCAGCGAGCGCCATCATTATCGTTTGCCCAACGGCACGGACACATGGATCTCGTCCTACGTCGGGATCAATTCTGTCGAGCGCCGAGCAAAAGGCTTGCCCGCACGCACACCCGAGGCTTTTCCGCCCCCGCTTGAACCGATCGCCTTTTTAGTTGAGCAAGGCGCCAACAGCATGATTCCTGGTCACTATCATCAAGCAGACCAGTTTCAAGTCTTTATGTCCGGCGAAGGCAAGTTTGGCATCAAACCCATTGAGGGTCTGACGGTGCACTACGCCATGGCCTTTACACCCTATGCCCCTATTCATGCCGACAGCACAGGTGTGGAGTACCTCACCCTGCGCAACGGTTGGGATCCTGGTGCACGCTGGATGCCAGAACATCGCGAGGCCCTCAAAGGTCGGACAAAGTCCTATCGTCACGGCCTAGGCGCTATTCCTGCGATGATTGGGGATGCAGACGGTCCACGCCATATTGAGGGTGTGCTCACTCAGCCGATCGTGCCCCAAGAAGATGACGGTTTGGTGTGTACGCTATTCCAGACAACGGGGGAGGCTGCGATTGCGGGTCCGTCACCGACAGAAGGACGGGGACAGTATTGGCTCGTCATGCGGGGGCAATGTCAGATCAATGGACAAACTGCCTCGGAGCGCTCACTGGTGTTTGTCGCGCCCGATGAGTCTGCACCCACCATCCGCGCGAGCGCCGATGGTGTTGCGTTAATGTTGATGCAGTTTCCGAAAAGAGAATCCGCGTAAATCCCGGCTGTCAATAGACAGCCGTTCCCTGATCAACGACCTTTAAATTGGGCCGACCGCTTTTCCATAAAGGCGGCGCGTCCTTCTTTAAAGTCTTCACTAGCAAAACAGATTTTGACCATTTCCTCAGCACGAGGAATATCCTGTTCGCCGGGTTGTGCGCACACCGTACGGACGATGAACTTGCTCGCTGCCACGGTCAATGGCGCATTGTCAGAAATCGCTTGGGTGTACTGGTCCACGACTGCGTCAGTTTCCTCAACAGAACACACACGCGATACGAAACCCATTCGCAGTGCGTCAGCCGCATCAAAACGACGCGCAGTGACAAAGATGTCTGTGGCATTGGCCAAACCAATTACGTCAGTAAATCTCTTGATTCCTGTGTGTCCATAGCCAAGGCCCAAGCGCGCCGCAGGCATTCTGAAGGTCGAGTTGTCTGAACAAATCCGAATGTCACAGGCGGCTGCTAAACCCAAGCCCCCACCAAAACAAAAGCCACGAATTTTAGCGATGATGGGCTTTGAACACTCAAGCGGTGCAATCATCGAGTCAGCCACAGCATCTTCGTAATCTTTTTGTGTCTGCGGCGAGCTGCGCAAGGTGTCAAACTGAGAGATATCCGCACCCGACACAAAGGCTTTTTCACCTTGGCCCGTAATCACGATGACACGCACCTCGGGATCCGCATCAAAAGCACGGATGGCTTTTGGAAGATCCATCCACATCTGCACTGACATTGCATTCATCTTATTGGGGTTGGAGATCGTAATCGTGCCAACCGCCGCATTTTTGGTGATCAATAACTCAGCCATAAAAATCCTTTTTAGTAATCGTTGTCTATTATCATTTTAAGCCCCCTAGTATCTCTTGCAATAATTCTCAAAGCAACATATAAAACAGACAGTCCAATATTCAACACTTATAAAAAAACTCATGTCTAAAATTCAGGCTTCTTCTGCACTCTCCAATCTTCGTGTTCTTGATATGTCGCGCGTGCGCGCAGGTCCAAACTGCGTGCGTCTGCTCGCCGATTTTGGCGCCGACGTGATCCGGATCGAGCCTCCAAAAGGCGTTGATCCTAACGAAGGGATGTTTGCCGGCAACCGCGAAGGCGGCGACTTTCAGAACCTCAACCGCAACAAGCGGGCAATGACGCTCAATTTGAAAAAACCCGGCGCGCTCGACATCATGATGCGTCTGGTCAAAACGGCAGACGTCGTTGTTGAAAACTGGCGCCCTGACATCAAAAAGAAACTCGGGATCGATTATGAGTCTTTGGCTAAGGTCAATCCTCGCATCATCCTGGCCAGTATTTCTGGCTTTGGACAAGAGGGTCCCTACGCCACGCGCCCAGGCTTCGACCAAATCATGCAGGGCATGGGCGGTCTGATGTCTGTCACGGGCATTCCAGGTCAAGGACCTGTGCGGGCTGGCCTCGCGGTGGCAGATATGAGTGCAGGCCTCTACGCCGGCATCGGCATCCTGACGGCGCTGCTCGAGCGCGAGCGCTCTGGCAAAGGCCAGTGGGTCCATGCTTCGCTGTTGCACGCCCAAATCGCGATGATGGACTTCCAGGCAGCGCGCTACCTCAACGAGGGCGATGTCGCAGGTCAAGCGGGCAACGATCACCCCACCTCCACGCCAATGGGCTTGTTCGAGGCCAGCGACGGTGCCTTTAACCTAGGTGCTTCAGGTCAAGGCAACTGGGTACGTTTGTGTGAGCTCGTTCAGCATCCCGAGTGGATTGCCGATCCAGACTTTGCCAATGAAAAGTCACGTACGGTCAACCGTGTGCGTTGCAACAAAATTCTGAATGAGGTGTTCCGCACCAAGACTGTCGAGTATTGGGTCGAAGAACTGAACAACGCGGGCGTACCTGCTGGTCCGGTTTATAACGTGCCCCAGATGTTTGCGGACAAGCATGTCCAACAAGCGAATATTTCAAAAATGGTCAAAGACAAAGCGGGTAAGGAAAAAGGCTTTATTACCCAGCCTGCAACCTTGAGCCGGACCCCTGCCGATGTGGTGACCACTGCGCCTCAATGGGGTGAGCACACCCAAGAGGTTCTGTCGGAGGTTGGCTACTCGGCCGATGAAATCGCTAAGTTCCAAGAACAAGGCGTGGTTTAAAAGCAAATCGTATTATGCACATGTAAAAAAGGAGACACGGCGTCTCCTTTTTTATTGCTGTATTTTTGAAACTAATGACGGCTTCAAGTCCGAAGCGCAATCAACTCATTTATTTTTCGTCAACGATAGGATTGCTGAGCAAACCTACGCCTTCAATTTCGACTTCGAGCGTATCGCCGTGCTTCATAAAAACAGGTGGCTTTCTCGCATAGCCCACACCGGCTGGCGTGCCCGTAATCACGACATCGCCTGGCTCAAGCGTCATACATTCTGTGATCAGCACCAACGTCTCTACCACTCCCCACAGAAAGCTCTTGGTATTGGCGTCTTGCATGATCTGACCATTCAGTCGAGACTGAATACGCAAGCCGTCAGCGCCTGGTGGCAGCTCGTCTGGGGTGACCAACCAAGGTCCAAAACCACCCGTGGCGTCAAAATTTTTACCAATGGTCCATTGTGTGGATTTACGCTGGTAATCGCGCAGGCTGCCGTCATTAAATACGCTATAACCAGCGACATACTCGAGCGCATTGGCGGCGGTTAGATGACGCGCAGTCTTACCGACAACAAAAGCAAGCTCAGCTTCGTAGTCAAACTTATCCGATACTTTAGGACGAATCATCGGCTCAAGGTGACCCACCATGGAGCTGGGTCCACGCATAAAAAAGCTTGGGTACTCCGGACGCGCATGACCGCCTTCGGCCGCGTGATCTGCATAGTTCAATCCCAAACATACAATTTTGCTTGGACGATCAATCAGAGGAATGAAACGCACACCCTTGAGAGCATGCACCACTGCAGAGCCGCTTTGCGTGGCTTGCTGCGCACGCGCCATCGCACCGGGCGTCGCAATAATCTCCAGCAGACTCGTAGGTAACGAGGCATCAGTTGCAGCCAAATCCACGAACTCTTGCGAATCCGCCGCCTTGAGTACGCCTACGCGTTTTTGATTGTTCTGATCTACATAGCTAAATAAACGCATCCTCAATCTCCTTTATTGTTTTCTTAAACTTAAACTTGAACTTGAATTTATACTTAAATTAAAACGAAAAGCCTCAGGCCTTATAGCCACAACCACGCACCCACAACTAGACCCAGCGCAATGCGGTACCACGCAAAAGCCCGGTAAGTGTGTCGAGACACAAATACAAGAATGGCGCGCACCACCAACAATGCGCACACAAAAGCACTCACAAAGCCCACCGCAATCGCCAACAGATCTTGTTGTGTCAGCAAATGTGCATGTTTATAAAAATCATAGACGGCCGCCGCTAACATCGTTGGGATGGCTAAAAAGAATGAAAACTCTGTCGCGGTCTTTCGTTGAATACCTGACAGCATGCCGGCAATGATGGTGGAGCCCGAGCGAGAAGTGCCTGGCACCATGGCGAGACATTGCGCACAGCCCACGATCAACGCTTGTTTCCAGGTAATTTTTTCAATCGTTTGAACTTGATCCGCAGGTGCGTCCGCACTGTTAGCAGGGCGGCGGCGCTCCACCCAAAGCATAATCAGTCCACCTAGCACCAAGGTCACCACCACAACCCCAGGATGAAAAAACAAAGCCTTAATGGCCTTGATGAATAACAGTCCAATAATGGCTGAGGGTAAAAAGGCAATTAACAAATTACGCGTAAAGGCGACCTCGACCGGCTCGAGACGAAGCGTGCCTCGGACCATCTGAAACAAGCGATGCCGAAAAATCCACACCACTGCCAAGATTGAGCCCAATTGAATCACGACCTCAAAGACTTTGGCTTCGTTTGATTCAAAGCTGATCCAGTCACCAAAGAGAATCAAATGACCCGTACTCGAAATTGGCAAAAACTCGGTGATGCCCTCTACGATGCCTAGAAAAAAAGCTTTCCACAAATAGATTGTTTGCTCGGTCATACCGATCTTGCCCCTAAGCTAGCCTGTTCATGAATCGCCATTATCGCTGTAATTGAAGAGATCCACATTCAGTCAACATTTGGCGTGGCAATCGAGCGTGCAGACACGAACTCACCTTTTGCACCAACCTTAACTAACAGCAGTTCACCCTGCCCTACAGAGGTTCCAGTAAAGGCTGAAATATTGACTTGATGCGTCACTAAAATCATAGGCTTTCGAGGCAACGGTGCCTTGAGCTGTTGGGCGAGAAAGGTCCTGAGCGCGTTCGTTTGCGGACCGGAGTCACTCATGTTTTGAAAAAATGAGCCGAGCTCTGGGATCGTGGTGACAGGACCTAATGACATCAAACTCGCCGTATCCTCGCAGCGACACCATCCACTACTGAAGACGACTGCAGAAGCAATGCCTTGCTTTTTAAGCCAAACACCCAGATCTTTGGACTGTTGGCGGCCACGCTCCCCTAAGTTTCTTTGGGTGGAACAATCCCCAAGCCTGAAGCCCGGCGGATCGCTAAAACCCGGCGCATCCGCGTGACGGATCATCAAGACGTGTTGCCCATCTGTTAGCGCATTCAAGAGGGGCGAACTCTGTGCGGGCCAGGCAAATAAGGCCGTACAGACAGATAATAATATGATCGACAATATTTTTTTCATTTGCTCACTCATCCAAATTTTCTGAGTTCACGGTAAACCCAGAAGGGCGAGACTGCCAAGATGACATTTAACATGGAAAAAATGATGCTTGCCTGATAACCACCCGTCCAGTCATATAGCAGACCAGATATCATCGCACCCAAGGCTGCACCTACGGACATACAGGCATAGGTCACACCGTAAATAGTGGCTAATCCCGGGCCTGGAAACAGTTTGGAACACAACCCGGAAATAATCGGTCCTCTCGCGCCCTGCGCAATCCCAAAGAACACCACAAACGACATCAAAAACCAGTGGCTAGGGAAATAACTCAGTGCCAACAGGCTGGCAAGACCGAGTGTGGTGCACATAAACGTCAGCGTTGCGGTGCGCCTTGGGCCCAAGACATCGGCCAAACGTCCTGCTGAACCGACCCCCAACACAGACAACATCCCCGCAAACCCAAACGCACTGGCGGCCTCGATCGGCGTGAAGCCAGTTGATACCAAATAAGCAATCATCTGCACCAACACGGTATAGACCACCACCGAGGTAAAAAAGAACGCCTGCGCCAAGCCCCAGAAGCCAGAGTGTCGCAACGCGGCGCGCAAGGGTGAAGACTTTGGTTGGGCGGAGGATTTAACGCTCGGGGCTGAGACATCGACTGCACGCAGGGCTTGAGCAGACCGCTCACGCGCGCCGTATCCCGCACGAATCACGCCCCAGGGCAGCAACATCACAATAGGCAAAGCAACGAGCAAGCTGCCACCCATCACATGATAGGCATCACGCCAACCTACTGCTTGATTCAAATATTGCGCAAACGGCACTAAAACAAGCGTCCCTGCACCAAAGCCCGCATAGGCAATACCAATCGCTGTACTGGTGCTGTTTGGAAACCATCGGCTGATCAAACTGGCGGACGGCACCATGCCGATCGCGGAGATACCAATACCGCCTGCTACTCCAATACACAAATGAAACTGCCAAAGCTGCGTCAGATTACCCGCTAAAAAATAACCCAACCCTAAGCTGGCGACACCCAGCAGGTAGACCACGCGTGGGCCCCAGCGATCAAATAAGACGCCCACAAAAGGTGCAGACAGCCCATTGGCGACCATATAAATGCTGTAGACGCTAGAAAGCTCGGAGCGACTCCAGCCAAACTCCGTCTCAAGCGGCAATAGAAACGTCACGTAGGTATCGCCGATCCCACGCCCAAGCATGTTGAAGACAAAACAAATCAACAGCACGACCAATGCCATTTTGGCGTCAGGCAACTGCAGCCTTGAGCCTGATTGCCACATCAGCGTTGTCTCGAAGTCAGCATTAAAATAATTTGCACCGCATCAAACCGGTTGGCACTTCATAAAACCAGAACGGCGACAGATACACACAATCTCTCCGCGCTGATTAATCCCTCGGTGTTCAAACTCAACAATGCCGGCATCCGTACGCGACTTGCTCAGGCGCTTGGACACAATCGTAGTCTCCACATGGATCGTATCGCCATAAAAGACGGGACTTGGGAAACGCGTGTCCGTCATACCAAGGTTGGCGATCGTCGTGCCAAGCGTGGTTTCTCCAACCGAAATACCGATCACCAAACCCAAGGTAAACAAGCTGTTGACCAAAATGCGGCCAAACTCAGTCTTTGAGGCAAACTCGGCATCCAGATGCAGTGGCTGTGGATTCATGGTCAAGGTTGAAAACAGCACGTTGTCCATTTCTGTCACCGTGCGCGTCATCGCATGCTTAAACACCTGCCCCACTTCAAATTCTTCGAAATATAAACCCGCCATGACAATCTCCTAATAGGACTTGGGTAAGCCCAGCACGCGCTCGGCGATAAAACATAACACCAACTGAGGACTCACCGGCGCGATGCGCGTGATCAAGACCTCGCGCAGATAACGCTCCACATGGTATTCCTTGGCGTAGCCAAAGCCACCGTGCGTCATGACGGCCTGTTGACAGGCATTAAACCCGGCTTCGCCAGCCAGATATTTTGCTGCATTGGCCTGCGCACCGCATGCTTCGCCCTTATCGAATAGCGACGCTGCGTGAAAGACCATCAGATTCGCGGCCTCCAGCTCCATCCAGTTCGCCGCGAGCGGATGTTGTATCCCTTGATTCATCCCAATCGGACGATCAAAAACGATTCTTTCCTTGGCGTACGCTGTGGCACGCTTGAGTGCTACCCGTCCCAAACCAATCCCCTCAGCAGCGATCAAGATCCGCTCAGCATTCATCCCGTGCATGATGTAGTGAAAGCCTTTGCCCTCCTCGCCAATGCGATCTTCGACCGGGACTTTCAAGCCATCAATAAACAACTCGTTAGAGTCCACAGCTTTGCGACCCATTTTTTCAATCTCGTGCACACGCACGAAATTGCGATCAAGGTCGGTATAGAACAGACTCAAGCCTTCGGTATGTTTTGTGCATTCTTCCAGAGGCGTCGTACGCGCCAAGATCAGCATTTTCTCAGCGACCTGGGCGGTCGAAATCCACACCTTGGTGCCACTCAACACATAGTGGTCTCCGTTTCGCTCAGCCTTAACCTTGAGCTGCGTTGTGTTGAGTCCTGTGTTAGGTTCCGTCACTGCAAAACAGGCGCGTTCACGACCTGCGACCAAGGGCGGCAGCATTCGCATTTTCTGTTCTTCGGTGGCGAACTGTACGACAGGATTCAAACCAAAGATATTCATATGCACAGCCGAGGCACCGGTCATGCCCGCACCGGACTCGCTGATGGCCTGCATCATGATGGTCGCTTCGGTGATCCCCAGACCTGAACCCCCATATTGCTCAGGGATACAAATCCCTAACCAACCATCTTTGGCCAGCGCCTGATGTAATTCAACAGGAAAGCCGCCATGGCGATCCTTTTCCAACCAATATTGATCATCAAACTGCTCACAGATTTTATTGATCGCTTCGCGAATCGTCTGCTGTTCTTGTGAAAAAGAAAAATCCATCAGAACTTCCTTTTATATGCGCGAAAAACTTAGTGCGCGTATTTCGACTGAAATAGTCATTTTTTTGTCACAACACTTTATTAGAGTGAATCTTATCCCATCTTTTAAATTGGTCCCTCATGTCGTTTACTCATCGAAAACTTGCCAAAACGCTTCTAAACCGTTTGTTTGTTGCACTCGCAGGGCTGACGATCGCTCAATGTGCATGGGCACAGACAAACATCCGCGAATTACGCATCGGAGTCGCTTCCCATGTACGCACGTTGGATGTCAACGAAGCGACTGGAAATAACGAGGCTCAATTTCTACACAATATCTTTGACACGCTCATAGAACGTGACAACTATGCCGCACCTTTAAAATTTGTCCCTGGCTTGGCGCTCAAGTGGGAAATGGTGGCGCCGACCACCATGCAACTCAAATTGCGAGACGGTGTCGTGATGCATGATGGGGGCATCATGGACGCGGAGGATGTGAAATATTCGTTAGAAAGAGTGTTTCAACCCAAAGATGCCCGTTTTCGGGCGTCAAACGGTCGATTTTTCTATAACTTTAAATCCGTAGAAATTATTGACCGACTCACCATTAATATCCATACCCATCGCCCTGATCCCTTGATCGAAATGTTGTTGTCAGCGCGTAATGCGGGTGTGACTTCCAAGCAGTATGTCGAGCGCGTTGGGCTTGATGCCAGCGGTCTCAAACCTGTAGGCACGGGTCCTTACAAGGTCGAGCTACTCAAACCCAATGAGCAGGCTATCCTCGTCAAACATGACGGCTTTTGGGGTGAAAAGCCACCCTTTGATCGCTTGAACTACATCCGCATTCCCGAGGTCTCCTCACGCATTACAGCACTGGTCAATAAAGAGGTGGATTTCATCACCAACGTACCACCTGATCAAGAAGCCGCGATCAAACGCGTACGCGGCTACAAAATTGTGGGCACAGCCATGCCCCTCTTTCATATCTGGGTGATCAATATGAGTCACCCACAAATGGCGAATCCAGACTTAAGAAAGGCATTAAATTTAGCGATTGATCGTGAACTATTGGTCAAAGCGCTTTGGTCCGGTAAAGGCCAAGCACCTAAAGCGCATCAGTTTGCCGAATATGGTCAGCCGATGTTTATGCCCGAATTAAATTTCTATCGCTATGATCCGAATGAAGCAAAAGCACTTTTAAAAAAGGCGGGTTACAAAGGCGAGCCGATTGAAATCGTATTTTTTCCTGAGTATTACCTGTATGGCGATTTAGGTGCTCAAGCGGTTGCAGACATGTGGAAAAAAGTTGGCATTAACGTCAAGCTCAAGCAAAGTGAAGCTTTCTTTGGAACGGGCGACCATACCAATGTCCACATGCGTCCATGGTCAAACCCTCTGTATTACCCTGATCCGATGGGTGTGTTCGATACACACTGGTCACCAAGCTCATGGGTGTCACAACGCGGCCTCTGGAAGCCAAGCAATCCAGATTGGAAAGAGACCTATGAAAAAGCACGGTTTTCAACAGATACAGCTGAGCGTTTGAAAGCCTACAAGAGTCTGCTGGAAATGGCGGATACTGAAAGCGGTTGGATCATGTTGTACCAGCCCTATGAGGGCTATGCCATGCGCGATGATATCGAATGGAAGATTCCCACCGCTCAACGTCCTTATGAGCTGACCTTTCGAGCAGGTGAGGTCTCCCTCAAAGCCAAGTAATTCTGCATGATTGCAAGACCCATTCGTATCTTTAAACACTCACCAATATGTTGCGCCTGATCGCTTGGCGCACGGGCTTTGCTTGCCTCACTATTTTTGTGGTGCTCGCAGCCTGTTTTACGGCTGTTCGTATGACGGGCTCACCGGTTGATTTTTTATATGGCGACGGAGCGACCCCAGAGCAAATTGTTGAACTTGAGCGTGAATGGGGCTTGGATCTGCCTTTGCCAGAGCAGTTTGTTCACTACGTCCGCAATCTTGCCAAGGGAGATTTTGGCAATAGCATCGTTGAGCGCAGACCCGTCACAGAAGTGTATGCAGAGCGTCTAGCACCCACTCTTCAGCTAGCAGGACTTGCACTACTGATTGGTACCGTAGTGGGCATACCACTGGGAATTTTCAGCGCCTTGTGGCGTGGGAATTTAGGCGCACGACTTGCGATGGGATTTACCTTTTTTGGCTATGCGATTCCACATTTCATCATCGCAATCATCTTGATTTTAGTGTTTGGCTATTTATTAAATTGGTTGCCAAGTACTGGCGCCGCAACACCCCTGCACTATGTCTTGCCAGCCATTACTTTAGCGTTGCCTTTAATGGCCATTAATGCCCGCTATATGCGAAGCGCTTTACTAGATGTATTGAACCAAGACTACGTTCGTACCGCACGTGCCAAAGGCCTCAAAGAATGGCGAGTCATTGGCTTACATGCCAGCCGAAATGCCATATTGCCGCTCATCACAGTCTTGGGGCTAGAAGTGGCCGGTCTCGTGAACGGTTCATTGATCGTTGAGACGGTCTTTTCCTGGCCAGGAGTTGGCAAAGTACTGACAGGGTCAGTTTCCCGACGTGACTTTCCAATTTTACAATTCGGCGTCATCATGTATGCGGGTGTAGTCGTCGGCGTGAATCTGCTCGTGGATATTCTTTATGCGGTGGCGGATCCGCGCATTCGGGTGCGCTCGTGAAACGCATCACTTGGGCAAGAATGCCGCTTGAGATCAAGCTCTGTTGCATCATTACTGCCGCGCTCGCACTCGCAGCATTGTTCGCGCCATGGATCGTGCCTTTTGATCCCAATGCAACCAATATTCTAGAAAAACTGAAACCCCCATTTTTTCTAGAAGGCTTTGATGGCGTGCATTGGCTCGGCACAGACCAACTCGGTCGCGATTTACTTGCCCGTTGCTTGTATGGCATACGCGTCAGCGTTGGTATCGCACTCTTAGGCCTGATGGTGAGCGCAGTCGTTGGCACTATCGCGGGATTAGCTGCAGGATTGGTGGGTGGCTGGCTTGATCGGTGCATCATGCTTGTTGTAGATGTGTTTATCTCGGTGCCCTTTCTGCTGCTCGTCCTAGTCGGCATCGCCGTTTTCGGGTCAGATATTATTGTGTTGATCTTATTAGTCGGGCTCGCACGCTGGGAAAGTTATACGCGCATCGTACGTGGACAAGTATTGCAGTTACGAGAAATGCCCTTTATCGAAGCGAGTCGCTCATTGGGCGCCTCGACCTCGTCAATCGCTTGGCGACACGTATTACCCAACATCGCCTCACCATTAATTGTCTTAATCACGCTCAACTTCCCCGCAATCTTATTACTCGAATCGTCTCTATCGTTTCTAGGCATCGGGGTACAACCACCCACCGCGTCGCTGGGCAGGATGGTGGGAGACGGACGAGACTATTTGATCTTCTCTTGGTGGGTCGCCCTCGCGCCTGCTGTGGTCATTATTTCAATCACTTTTGTTGTGCAAACCATGGGGGACTTCCTGCGAGATGCGCTGGATGTTCGCATCGATGACTAATTCTTCCATTCCATCAACAGCGGAAAAAATTAACCATCGGAGCAGACCGGTTCTATCCGTGCGTCATTTAAAAATCAATTTAAAGACCGACTCCGGAAATGTCGCCATCGTAAAAAACGTCAGCTTTGATATCCACCCTGGTCAGACACTTGCGTTAGTAGGAGAATCCGGCGCAGGAAAGTCAATCACTTCACTCGCGATTATGCGGTTAGTTGGACGAGGAGGAAACGAAGAGGGTGCTCAAGTAACTGGCGAAGTCCTGCTAGACACTGAGCAAGGACCCATCGATTTGATTCAAGCGCCAATCTCAACGATTCAGATGCTGCGGGGCAAAACGCTGTCGATGATATTCCAAGAACCGATGACCTCATTAAATCCTGTGTTTCGCGTTGGTTGGCAAATTGCAGAGGCGATCGTCACGCACGAAAAGCTGAGCTGGGCTGCTGCAGAAGCGCGCGCACTTGACATGCTAAAACTCGTCGGCATACCAGACCCTTTGGCAAGAATGCGCGCGTTTCCTCATGAGCTTTCGGGTGGTATGCGTCAACGCATTATGGTTGCGATGGCGCTTTCGTGCAGACCAAGATTACTGATTGCCGATGAACCCACCACTGCGCTAGATGTCACGGTACAAGCCCAAGTACTAAATTTAATCAAACGATTGCAGAGTGAATTTGGTCTTGGCATGCTTTTCATTACCCATGACCTCGGCGTCGTCGCGCAGATGGCTGACACGGTTGCAGTCATGTATGCAGGCTCTATTGTTGAGTACGCGCAAGTACAACGTGTTTTTTCTCAGCCGCTCCACCCTTATACAAGTGCACTGTTACGATCAATGCCCAGTTTGACGCATGACAGTGCAGGTACTTTGTTAGAGCCGATACGCGGTGCGATGCCTGCTATGCAAGACCTTCCAAAAGGTTGCGCATTTCATCCTCGCTGCGATTACGTTTTAAGCCCACCATGCACAACGACCAGTATTCCACTCTGTGAGCCATCGGAACATCATTGGGTTCGGTGTGTACGATCAGAACAATCAAAGGGAGAGCGATAAGTATGCAAAACCTTGTGACTGTGCGTGGTTTAACAACCTCCTTTGAAGTCAGCGGTCAAGGGTGGCGGCGAAAATTATTACACGCCGTGGATCATGTTGATTTAGAAATACGCGAGGGCGAAGTACTGGCGCTTGTTGGTGAATCTGGCTCTGGAAAGACGACCCTAGGACGCTCCATTCTTCGCTTAGTAGAGCCAAGTGCAGGCAGTGTTGAGTTTGACGGACGTGAACTCATTGGCATGAGCAAACAACAATTGCGTCTTTTACGCCGAGAGATGCAATTGATTTTTCAAGATCCTTTTGCCTCCCTTGATCCACGTATGACAGTGATGCAAATTATCGACGAAGGCTTATCCATCCATCGTCTAGGCACAGCACCGGATAGAGAAAAAAGAGTTTTTGAAATGCTTCAACTCGTGGGTTTGGATGCATCCCTCAGTGCGCGATACCCTCATGCACTGTCGGGAGGGCAGCGACAGCGCGTCGGGATCGCCCGAGCGCTCGCATTACGACCACGCTTCATCGTGGCGGATGAAGCCGTATCCTCTTTGGACGTATCCGCTCAGGCACAGATCCTTCGTTTACTGGCAGATTTGCGTCAGGCGCTTGGTCTGACCATGCTTTTCATCACGCACAACCTGAACGTTGTGAAAATGATCGCAGATCGAGTCTGCGTCATGTATCTTGGGAAAATTGTTGAGACTGGACCCACGGACTTGGTATTTAAAAGTCCCGCACACCCTTACACACGTTTACTTTTGGCTAGTGTTCCTAACCCAAATCCTCTCGAACGATCAAACTGGGACTTGCCAAACTTTGAGCCTCCAAGCGGATTAAATAAACCAAAAGGTTGCGCCTTTCACTCGCGTTGTCCATATGCAGTTGCTCTTTGCGAAGAGACAACGCCAAGCCTTGTCGACGCGGGTGTAAACCGCCAAGCGGCCTGCTTTCGTCTTTCGGATATTCCCAAATAACTGAGTGAGTCACTTGATGCCTACATCCACTGAACAAAATCGCCCAAACGTATTGTTAATCGTGATCGATCAACTCCGTGCAGATGCCTTGCGCTGTGCGGAGCATCCGAATGCGCTCACTCCAAATATCGATCGTCTCGCGGCGCGTGGTGTTCTTTTTCGTCAACATTATGCACAAGGTTCACCCTGTGGCCCAAGTCGAGCCTCCTTGCATACTGGCATGTATATGATGAATCATCGCGTCATTACCAATGACACGCCGACTGCAGCGCATCTAAAAACAATGCCTTTTTATGCGCGAGAATTGGGTTATGAGCCTGCACTTGTTGGCTACACAACCACTGTGCCGGATCCACGAACAACCTCCTCCGCTGATCCACGCTTTACAACAAACTCTATCGCGAGTGGTTGGAATATCATCCGTGACTTTGAGGAGCCGCGTGAACACTATCTCGCTTGGTTGTCTGGCAAAGGCTATTCGATTCCCAAGCGCTATGAAGACTTATTTAAACCGAGTGAAGCTGAGTCGGATCCGAAGTGGTTTCCGACTTCACCTATTTCGGCTGAGCATACCGATACCGCTTGGTGCGCCGAGGGTGCACTGGATTATTTACGTATCCGCACTGAACGACCTTGGTTTCTGCACTTAGGATTTTTTCGACCCCACCCCCCTTTCATGCCGTCATCCCCCTTTGATCAGCTCGTCGATCCTGCCTCGACACTCCCTCCAGTACGCGCCGCGAGTCTTGATCTTGAAGCGGCCTCACATCCGCTGACAAAGCTGATCTTGGAGACCATGAAAGTAAAAAGTGCGATGTCATGGATGCCAGGTCTTGGGTGTGATTTATCCCTCTCTGATATCGCGCGTATGCGAGCAGCCTATTTTGGGCTTATCGCCGAGGTCGATCATCACTTAGGCCGCGTCTTAGATTTTCTTGAATCTAGTAAACAAATGGAGCGGACTCTGATCATATTGACCTCAGATCATGGCGAGCAACTCGGCGATCATCATTTAATTGCAAAACGCGGCTACTTTCCACAAAGCTATCACATCCCGTGCATCGTTGTAGATCCCCGTGCAGAGGCTGACAGCACACGCGGCTCTCAGTCCAATACCTTCACAGAAAACGTTGATGTACTCCCTACGATTCTAGATTGGCTCGGACAACCTGCTCCGAGAGCCTGTAACGGCAGCTCTCTTTTGCCACTCGTTCGAGGCGAGAGTCCTTCCAATTGGCGCACAGAGGCACATTGGGAATATGATTTTAGGGATTTAGCTGGCGGGTCTGCACACGAGATACTGGGCATTAGTCGAGACGACTGCAGCCTAGCTGTGCTCAGATCTGTGGACTACGCCTATGTTCACTGCGCGGCACTTCCACCCTTGTTATTCGATCTAAAAAATGATTCGCACTGGCTGCACAATGTCGTCAATGATCCCCAACATCAGGCGGCAGCACTGAAAATGGCTCAAAGAATGCTGAATTGGCGACTGTCTCAGGCTGATCGTACCCTTACGGGGTTTGCAATTAGTAAAGATGGTCTCAAACATTTTGATGCATGAAGGACACGCGATATTTGCTGAGCAGAATTTTCAAGCGTTAACAATCTTACAACTTGGGCATCACTGCTCGTTGCGTAACGCCTAGACGAATAAAAGAAGCGATTGCTTCTTCGCTGTAGCCCAACTCAAGTAAAATTTCCTCACTATGCTGCCCCAACATGGGCGCAGGACGTCCCGCCTGAGGTTGACTGTCTGACCAGGTGGTTGGCACGTCCACGCGACGAATACGACCCTCAGAGGGATGGTCTTCCCATTGAAAGAATTTAATCGCCTCGAGATGAGGATCTTCGAAAATAGTCTCGAGATCATGCAACGGCATTGTGGGAATATCTGCCTTTTCCAGCAACTCTAACCAGGCTTGGGTAGTGCGCTCCAGAAAAATCTTAGCGACTAGGCCTTGAAGATCATTGATATGTTGCGTGCGAATGCTGAGATTTTTAAAGCGTGGATCATTTTCAAATATTTCCGATCGACCAATCGCGCTGAAAAATGATGCCCACTGCTTATCGTTATAAATGACGGCACAGACATAGCCATCCGACGTTTTATAGGGGCGACGTTCAGAAGCCAACAAACGTGGATAACCAGGCGGTCCCAATTGCGGATCAAAGGTTTTCCCACCGATATGATCACTCAGTAGATGACTGATCATTGTTTCAAACATCGGAATATCGATGCGCTGTCCGCGTCCTGTTTTCTCGCGGTGATACAGCGCGGCACAGAGAGAGGATGTGGCGTAAAGACCGACTGTGCGGTCAACGAGGTTGGACGGCACATAACGCGGCACATCTGAACCTGCTTGTTTGATCAAAGAAGGCAAACCAATCGCCCCCTGGATCAGGTCATCAAAGGCTGGCTTGTGCGCATACGGACCATCCTGACCGAAACCAAAAGTACCAGCGTACAAAATACGAGGATTGATTTCACTGACGACTTCATAGCTCAAGCCCAGTCGCGCCATCGCTTGCGACCGTATGTTGTAGAGCAAAATATCTGCAGTAGCGATAAGCTTTTTAATAGCCTCAAGACCTTCAGGCTGTTTGACATCAAGCACCATCCCGCGCTTGCTTCTATTGACATGAAGATAGAGCGATCCCATACGAGGATGCAACATCGGTCCGACGTCACGCACCATATCACCCTGAGGGGATTCGACCTTGATGACATCGGCACCCATATCGCCCATCAACTGTGCCGCATAAGGCCCCATCAAAATCGATGTCATATCAATGACACGAATACCATCCAAAGGACCTACCATGATCGTCAATCTCCTCGAAGCTTTAGGCGAGTTGCGCCGCAGCGATAATTTTTTTAGCCAGGCGCAAGTGCGGCGTGTCCAGCATCTTTCCATCCATTGTCGCCACACCAACGCCCGCACTCGCGGCAAAGGCCGCGATCACACGACTCGCCCACTCTTGCGTGGCAGCATCGGGCGTCATTGCAGTGTTAATCACCGGAACTTGACCAGGATGAATCGCAGCTTTGGCTGAAAATCCGTCTCGATAGGCTTGGCGCGTTTCGCGCGTCAGTGCTTCGACGTTGTTAATTTCTGTGGGGACGGTATCAATAGCAGGCACGCCCGCTGCAGAGGCCGCGAACAGACAGAGCGAACGCACGAGCTTAAAAGGTGTTGTCCATTCGGATGTGCCTTCTTCCTTGTTGGTCAGGGCACCGATATCACCAGATAAATCCTCCGCCCCCCACATCATGCCTGCCAGCCGTGGCGTTGCGCCCCGATATTCATTCAAACCCGCCAAGGCGTCTGCGGTTTCAGTCACGATCGCGATGATGGAGGTTTGCACTGGGCTCGATGCGTCTGCACCAACCGCTGACAGCTGCGGGTATAAATGTTCAAAGGCCTCGAGATACGCCGACAAGAGCGCTAAATCACGCGCGCCCGTTGCCTTGGGCAACACCACGCCAGCAGGGCGACAGGGCATCACAGCCGCTAAGTCCGCCAACGTCATCCCCGTTGTCAAGGCATTGACGCGCACATAGAGCTCAGGCGTTTTGAGACCCGCGCGTTTCACTTCGGTCAGAAACTTGACCACCTCTACGCGTCCCTCTTGTTTGCGAGAAGGAGATACCGCATCCTCCAAATCAAAAATCAGCACATCTGAACCGCTTTGCAAGGATTTTTCCAGCTTGCGTGGGCTATCGGCTGGCACAAAAAGCAAAGAACGCATTAATCGTCTCCAGTATGGACCTTGGGTCCGGTGTAATGCTCGGGCCATAACTTCGCCACAATTTCGGCGTGACTCGCATACGCAAAGCAACTATCAATTTTAGTTGGGCGCCCGTTTGCATCTACGGGCTGCGGTCGCAGACTGGTCACAGGCCACAAGGCCTGATACGCCGTTGTCGCCATGGGGCCCAATAACTCCATCATGTGGGTGCAACCTGCCGCACCTTTGAGTTTTTCTCTCACGAGCTTGGACCAACCTGCCCCGATCTTTGCGCCAATTAGTGATTGAAGAGTAGGTGGAGCTTGGGTACAGACGGCAAAGGGCGTCGAATCAGAACTGGCCGCCACGTCTTTGATTTCAAACCACTCATCAATGACTAAACGCACCCAGATATCGTGAACAGGATCGCCAGGCTGACGCTCTGACTGTGCCAGAGGAGATAAAAAGGGGGTGGTTTTGGTATCCACGAGGCGGGCCTCAATGTCATATAAGCCATCAGATCTGCGATACGCTTTCATCACGATCTGACGTTTGTGAACCTCTTCGCGGTCGACGGTGGGGGATAGTGGCACGGTATTTCTCTCAAAAACAGACTTTGCTGAGGCAAATAGCACCTCGATCGATCCGTATTTTATCTGTCCGCAGGAAAACGCTCAGAAAAAAAGCAATGTTTAGCCTTTACCTCCACAATGAGGACATACAGAGTGCAAAACAGCTCTATGAAGGCGGATGATTTAATGCATCGAATGCCTCCCAAATGCCTAAGGTCAACCCCGTCTCATTGTGCTAAATTCATGGTGTCGGCGTTGTTTGCGCCGCACCATTTTTATGATGCAAGTAAGCATCGCGCACAATGTCCCTATTTAAACGTTCCGTTGTCTCCGAAATCACTAATCACTTTAGCGTCGTAGTCTCGACGCTGATCGTCGTTTGGCTGAGCGTCATACTGGTGCGTTTATTGGGCGAAGCCGCTGCGGGACGCATCGGCGCCGATGTCGTGATTGGCTTGGCCGCATTCACAACCATTGCAGCGCTTCCCATTATTTTGGCTGTATCCATCTTTATTGGCGTGCTAACAACGGTCACCCGCAACTACAGAGAATCAGAAATGGTGGTGTGGTTCTCAAGCGGTTTATCGTTGCTCAACTGGATCAATCCGGTCTTGCGCGTCGCGATCCCCGTTGCACTGGTCATCGCCACACTGACCCTCTTTGGTACACCTTGGGCCAACCGACAGATCGGAGAGTACCGCGCCCGTTTTGAATTACGCTCAGACCTCTCCAAGATTTCGCCCGGACAATTTCTCGAAACCGAAAGTGGTGCAAGGGTCTTTTTTGTCGAAGGCCCCAGCGTACCGGATGGTCCACTCGGTCAAGTATTCATGCGCCTCATCGATCCTAACTGGCTCACCATCGTGACTGCTTCGTCAGCAGATACAGTGACCGAAAACAATGGCGACAAGTTTCTAGTCCTCGGTCCAGGCCAGCGTTACGATATCAAACCTGGCGGAACTGAAATGCGACTCACCAAGTTTGATGCCTTTGGCGCCCGCATTGAAAGTAAAGACGGCGAAAAATCACTTGAAAGAGCACGTGAACAAACGCTTAACAGTCGACGCTCTCGTCCGACAGAACTACTCCTCTCAGATAAATCACCCGGCTCAAATGGGCAGCTTATGTGGCGTTTGGCGGTACCTCTCGCCGCACTGAACCTTGCACTCATGGCCATTCCGCTTGGCGCTGTGAACCCAAGAATGGGGCGCTCGGGCGACTTACTGATTGCAGGCCTCATTGCCATGCTTTACCTCAATTTGATTAATATTTCACAAGGCTGGATCATTAGCGGAAAGCTCTCGTTTAGCCTAGGTGTCTGGCTGATTCACGGGATCCTCGCGTTGTTTACAGTCGGGCTGCTGATCCACCGCTTACGCGTCAAAACTCCCAAACCCCCGGTTGCACAGAGTGCGGCCTGATCATCACAACATAGGAAATATGATGAGCACACTAGAGAAAATTGAAGTAGCCGCTGGTAGCGGTACTGAAGCAACCGCCGGCGCACACGTGACTGTGCATTACACGGGCTGGTTGCATGACGCCTCGGCTCCAGACAACAAAGGTGCTAAGTTTGATAGTTCACGAGACCGCGGCGATCCGTTTGATTTCCCGCTGGGTGCTGGACATGTGATTCGCGGTTGGGATGAGGGCGTTGCCGGTATGAAAGTCGGTGGTCAGCGCACACTCATCATTCCTCCCGAAATGGGCTATGGCACTCGCGGTGCGGGTGGCGTGATTCCTCCAAATGCCACCCTTGTGTTTGATGTCGAACTGCTCGAAGTCAACTAAATCGCTTACATTGTCAACAAACCACTCGCACCAAGCACTGCACCCATTGCTAATAAGTAAAGCATGTGGACCTTGGTGCGATAGACAATGACGGCAGTGACCGCGGCGACGACCCAGAGCGGCCAGTCGTGCTTCATGCTGGTATTTGCCGTTGCTAACAACCAACCTGCGGCAATCATCATCGAAATCACGACTGGGCTCAGCCCTAACTTAAACGCCCTGACCGCTCGTAAATTCTGATGTTTTTGCACCCAGCGCGCCGTCACAAAAATCAATAACGAACTCGGCATCAAAATGCCCACCATACAAATGATGGCGGAAAAAGCTGCCCAACCAAAACCGCCTGCATTGAGACCGATGTTCCACCCCATCAAGGCCACGAACATCACATTCGGTCCCGGCGAGGCTTGAGCAATCACGATAGAAGCCCTGAACTGCGCATCTGTCAGCCAGTTTTGCTGTTCCACCAGAAAATGATGGACCTCCGGCAAGAGCACGAGTGGCCCACCCACTGAAGCAATCGAAATCGAAGCGAAGTGTTTAAAGAGATTGAACCAATCGGTCCACAGCATCGCCAGCGTCAACGTATCATTCATGCTTGATCCTTGAGTTTCAAGAAAGCAAGCACATAGCCAATCCCACCCAATATCACTAGCACGTATAGCAACCGCCACTCCACAAGCGCGATACCCACAAAACTTAAAATCACGATGATTGAACAGACCTTTACACCGAGTGGGTTGGTCTTGAGCGCAGAGAGCAACTTGAGTCCTGTCGCACCGATCATGCCCGCAGCTACTGCGCCCATGCCGCGTAAAGCATCCATGACTTGTGGATGATTACCAAAGTGTGCGTACGCGATTGCCAACACCAGAATCAGCATGGTGGGGAACATGAACATTCCTGCAAGCGAGACCAGCGCACCACGCCAGCCAAAATAACGCGCACCCACCATGATGCAAAGATTGAGTGCGGGTGGGCCTGGCATTGTTCGCGCGATGGCCCACTCTTCCACAAACTCCGCGCGGGTCATCCATTTTTTTCTTTCAACAAGCTCTCGTTCGATAAAAGCTAGGACACCGCCAAAGCCTTGAATTGCGAGTCTACTAAAGGTAGTAAAAAGTTCGCCCAAGGATTGGGGTTGGGCAGAAGATGGCTGGGTCATGTGTGCAGCGAGGAAGCGAGAAAGGGATAACTGTCATTTAACTCTAAATAACACATCTCAGCCACCGACGGCTTGCGTGCGAGGAGACACCGGTGCTCGCAACGCCTTGAGCACTTGTTGCCCCGCTCGACCATTCACGGTCAACCCACTCGATTTCTGAAACTCGCTAATTGCCTCACGACTTTTAGCGCCAATCAATCCATCCACTTCACCAATGTCATACCCGCGATTGAGTAGAGCTTGCTGTATTTCACGTCGCTCGGCACGACTCGTCCCTGCATCGTCCGTGGGCCAGGGGGTCTTAAATGCTGCACCGCCTTTCATTCGATCGCTCAGATGCGCAATTGCCAGTGCATAGGACTCTGCCGCGTTATAGCTGTAGATGGCATCAAAGTTACGGAACACTAAAAATGCGGGGCCCTGCGCGCCTGCAGGCAATAGCAGCGCAGCTTGGGTCGTGTCAGGTAAGGAGACCGTCGCCAGCGCTTTAATGCCTAAGCTTTTCCATTGCTCAAGGGGTTGCTTCGTCCGACGACCTGAAGGACCTGAATAATTGGCCGGAATTTGCACCTCAACACCCCAAGGCTGCCCGGTGATCCAACCCGCTTGTTTTAAAAAGTTTGCGGTTGATCCCAATGCATCAGGCACTGAGCCCACGATATCTCGACGACCGTCACCATCAAAATCCACGGCCAATCGTTGATACGTTGTAGGCATAAATTGGGTTTGTCCAAACGCACCTGCCCACGAACCCACTAAGGCCTCTTGCGGGATGTCACCACTTTGCAAAATGCGTAAGGTCGCCAACAACTCGCCTCTGAAAAAAGCTTGGCGTTTGTCCGCACAAATGAGTGTGGTCAAAGAACGTACGATTTCTCGCTTACCCTGAATTCGGCCGTAATTCGACTCAACCCCCCAGACCGCAACAATCACGTTGCGATCGACACCATATTTTTGTTCAGCCTCCGCCAATACTTTGGACCACTCTTTGAGCTTCGCACGGCCATCATCCACGCGCTCCTGATCCACCAGACCTGCGAGGTAATCCCAAATTGCTGTTCTAAACTCAGGCTGAAAAGAAAAGGCCTTGAGAACATCTGGGTCAGGCTCGATGCCAGCGGTTGCCCGATCAAATACTGCGCCACTGATGCCCTGCGCTAAGACTGATTGACGCAGTCCTTTGACACAGGTGTCAAAGCTGCTAGATTGTGCATATACAGAAGAGGCAAATAGCAGCATCGCTCCGGTCAAAAGTACCTGAGCATTTAAGCTTTGAAATCTTTTTGTCAATTGCGCGCAAATGAAATTCATGGGGAACATCCGCTCATCAGTCTTATATAAGACCATTGTAGAGCCTACACAAAAACAAAGCCCTCTTTAGCTTCAATACCTGAGCTAAAGAGGGCTTCGTGATGCAACCAAGCCTGATCGCATAGGTCGCACGGGCGAATTACTTCATCGGTGTGAACTGATAACCGTTACCCAAAGGCGAGATCGTACCGATCGCATTGCCAGGAAAGTGGAACCCACCTACCATCATCTTGTCTTTGACGATCATGTCGAAGATCTTGCGACGTGACTGACGCGCCATCTCTGGATCCATATCGAACGTCACGGCCCAGTCTGGATTACGGGCAAACAATTCCGGCACGTTTGTAATGTCAGCCACGTAGATAAACGACTGACCACCTGACTTAACAGTAAAGAGCGTGTGGCCTGGCGTATGGCCAAACGCGGCGACAGAAGTGATGCCAGGTGCTACGTCGGTACCCGACTCAAACTTGACCAAACGATCTGCAGGGATTTTGTTAAAGACGCGTTGAGCATTGGTCATCGCACCCTTTAGCCCACCCGATGCTTTCTCCAAGCGCTCTTTGTCCATCCAAAATGCATACTCGCTTGCTGGCACGTGAACTTTGGCGTTTGGATAAACCAAGGAACCGTCTTTGTAGAGCAACCCATTAATGTGATCACCATGGAAATGGCTGATCACAACGTTGTTGATAACCTCGGGTTTGAAACCGGCAGCCGCCATGTTTGCAATGGTCTTGCCTGTTGTCGCGCCACCATTATCAGCGAACCCCGTATCCATCAGGTATCGCTGATTGCCGCTCACCACCAGAAATGGTGTGAAAGGAATATCGATGTAATTTGTTGGCAAATTTTGTGAAGCCAGCAGCGCTTTGACTTCAGCAAATGGTGCGTTTTTGACAAACTCTTCCACCAGCGGACGACGTGAAACACCATCGTTGAGGGAAATCACTTCCATCTCGCCGACTTTTACCTTTTTAAAACCTGGGGCAGGCAAGGTCGGGGTGCCAAGGTCAGGCGTAGCCTGAGCCCAGACCGGAGAAAATATTAGTGAGGCGGCAGCAGCGATACCTACACCGAGAAATTTAAGTCTAGTGATCATGGCGTATTCCTGTTAAAAAAGTTTTTAATTTCATCACACAGATTTAAGCGTGTGCTTTCAGTCAACTATTTAATACTAGGCTTAAGGGATTAATCCAATTCGTACACGCTGCGGCTGATCGATCAACGCCGCAGCAATGGTGCGGCGATGCTCGGCAGCCGTACCGCCTCGCAAGCTCCATGAGCCCACACGTCGGTACCAGAGATTTAAATCGAAATCTCGGATGAAACCCATACCGCCATGAATCTGTTGAGCAGAGCGGACCACCATCATGCACTGCTCATTACCAAATGACTTGGCTTGCGCGACATTGACCTGATAAGGCAGATTTTCCTGCATCCGCCAGAGCGCCTCTCGCGACAGCATTGTTGTGCCATCAATCGCATTGACCATATTGGCGCACAAATGTTGAATCGCCTGAAATGCACCAATCGGCTGTCCAAAGGCCTCGCGTTGTTTGGCGTGTGTGACCGCCATATCCAAGGTTCTGCGAGCAGCACCAGCCAGCAGGGAGGCGTACAACACAGACGACAAGTCCATTAACTCTCTGGCGATGAGATTGCCGGATTGTGCATTGCCGATGCGCGCGCTCAGCGGCACACGCACCTCTTTAAACTGCACATTCGACTCTCCATCCTTGGCCATCGATGCAAGGGGTTCGCTGCTCAGACCATTCGCATCCGTTGGTACCAGCACAACACCAAGCGAATTCGGTGCGCTTGCATCGCGATAAATCACCAAGCACTGCTGGGAGGCACTAAAACTACCCACAAAGGTTTTGCTGCCATTCAAGACAAGTTCACTGCCCTCAACCCGCCCCTGCATTGCAATCGCTTCCGTCGACCAACGTCCCGTTTGCTCGGCAACAGCATGACTGAGGATCAATTCGCCCGCGATGACTGCTTGCAACATACTGACTTGCTCGGGACTACCGTAACGATCGATGATCATCGCAGGAACCATAGTCGCATGCAGCGGGATGGGCGCAATATGATAGCCAGCCACTTCAAACAGCAAACCAAGATAGGGCAACGGAAGCTCTTCGCCACCCGCCTTGTTCGACAAGCACAACTGAAGCCAGCCGTTCTCGGCAAACTTAGACCACAGCTCTGGCGAGTATTTCAACGTACCCGTTTCAACCTTTCTCACTAGGGCCGGTGTGCATTCACCTTCTAAAAACTCTGAGGCCGCTTCGCGGATTTGTATTTCTTGATCATCAAGCAAAATATTCATTTTTTCAAATCACCTGTCTCTTTATGATTTTGCGGCGCGTGGCAAACCTAAACCAATACGAGCCACCTGATCACGCATGACCTGAACGCTACCGTGGTTGATGGTCGACTGATAGGCACCAAGAATATTGTGGGCAAAAATACCTTTTTCAATCGCATTGGGCGAGCCTTGCATCAGCTGCGCAAAAGGTCCAAGTATCTGGCTATAAGCCTCAGTTGCGCGCACACTATGCTCGGGCGCAAACACCTTTTCCGCTGAACCTTCGTAGGTGAACTTGCCACCATTTTGTTCAATACTGATACTGCGCATCGTCATCAGGCGGCAGACCTCTGCTTCTGTCCACATTTCAGCGATCTTGTCGCGTACCTGCGGATCATCACGCAGCGTGTCCTGAAGTTCTCCTTCCGTATGCAGCCAATTCACAATATCCTCATCGCGCATGACGGAAATCAGATAGCGCCAAGCACCCACTCGATCCAGATTCAGACCGCGTCTGGCGACCTCCCAACCACCGCCCTCCTCGCCGAGCAGACAAGACGCAGGGACTTCGACATCATCAAAGAACACCTCATTCGTGCGCTCTTCGCCGTAAGTGGTGCCAAACGGCGCAGGCGGATCGTTTTGTACGGTCCATAGCGGACGCACCGTCATGCCAGGCATCCCCATTGGGACGAGCAAAATCGATAAACCGCGATGACGCACCGAATCCGGATCCGTGCGCACCATCAGATAGATGTGCGTCGCATTCTGTGCGTTCGTTGTATAGATTTTTTGGCCAGTGATGATGTACTTGTCACCGACCCGTTTGGCGCGGCAGCGGATACCGGCGAGGTCTGTGCCACACCCTGGCTCACTGTAGCCTTGGCAGAAAATGATTTCCCGTTTGATCGAGCGCGGCACAAACTCTTCTTTCTGCGCGGCGGTACCAAACATCAAGATCGAAGGAGCGCCGGTGCCGCCGCCGAGCGTAATACCGGTATAGCGATAAAACTCTTCCTCGATCACAAACTGCATCGTCCTGTCGCCGCCACCGCCACCGAACTCAGTGGGCCAGCTCCAGGCAAACCATAGCTTTTGATTCACTTTTTCAAAGAAATCGCGGATGGCCTCTCCCCAGCCCTCTCCACGTTTGCCTGCGGCATTCTCTGCACGCACTTTTTCAGTGAAATGCTCAACCAAAAACGCCTGAACCTCAGCGCGTAACTGTTCTTCTTCGTGAGTGAAGGTAAAGTCCATTGAATGCCATCTCCAATATTGTAGGAATTAGCTCAAGGATACCTCTTGTGAAATGGTTTGTTATGGGAAAACCCATTAGTTCTGTCCGGATTGTGAGAGTTTCCAATCCGGGCACTTTCAAATCTTGCAGGAGCTTGGGCTATCCATACGCGCATCTGCCGGACGTGAATAGCTTGCTGCAATGCATCAACGCGGGTTTGGACCGCGATCGTGTCTGTGTCGATCAGGTTTTGACCAACGGGGACGCTCACGCACTACCACAACACGAGGGGGAGGGACATAAACAGGGAAAGGGGCGTAATAGGGAACAGGGGGTGCGTAATAGCGGACGGGCGGAGAATAATACGCACCGCCATAATAATTTTCCTGGCTATACGCATAGCCTGGACGACTCGGTGCAACTGCAACACAACCACTTGACAATAAAATCGTCGCAATCAGCGGAAGTTTGAGAATATTCAACATCTTTTTGCCTCTTAGATGCATGAAAAATTAGTTGGGAAACGTGATGCTCTGAGACAAAACAATTCTCATTAAAGGCTCAGACTTGTGTTGAGTTTTTTAGTTCCGGATTTATGACTTTGAAATGAAATATATCTCCCGCGCGATACCCTCTCATCCACCGCAATTCTTGCGGTGGTGTTAAAGATCGGCTAAGTTAAGGAAATAAAAAGACAACACTTAGGAGACAAAAATGAAGATTCAACAACTCTTGTTGAGCGCAGTCACAGTATTCGCGTCACTCAATGCCTCGTTGACGCTTGCGCAGGATTACCCAAACAAACCCATTAAGCTCATCGTCCCGTTCGCACCCGGAGGCGGCGCGGACAACACGGCCCGCATTATTAGTGAGCCGCTCGCCAAGCGTCTAGGACAACCCGTCATTATTGAATACAAACCTGGTGCGGGCGGTGTGATTGGCGCGGCCTTTGTGGCCAGCGCACCAAAAGACGGTTACACCCTTCTTTTTGCAACTCCCGGACAACAAATGACCGCGCCGTATCTGATGGACAAGATGCCCTACGATGCTGCGACAGCATTTTCTTCCGTGATCGAACTCATTGAAGGCAGCAATGTGCTCGTGGTCACTAAAGAACTGCCTGTCAATTCAGTCAAAGAATTGATTGCCTATGCCAAAGCAAATCCAAACAAGGTCAATTTTGCAAGCTCAGGAATCGGTTCGTCTAGTCACTTAGCCGGAGAGCTTTTCAAAAGTATGGCAGGTGTCAACATTGAACACGTGCCTTATAAAGGCTCTGGCGCTGCAGTAACCGAAGTCATTGGAGGGTCAGTGCAAATGTCGATTGACTCCTTGTCGGTTTATCAAGCGCACATCAAAGCAGGCGCTGTTAAAGCCTTAGCGGTATCAACCTTAGCGCGTAACGTTGCTTTGCCCGATCTGCCTCCTATTGCAGACACACTGCCTGGCTACACTGCCGCACCAATCAATTACATCACCGTCCCCGCCGGCACGCCACCTGCCATCATCGCAAAGCTCAATAAAGAATTGAATGAGGTGTTAAAAAATCCAGAGGTGCGTGAACGCTTAGTCGCTACTGGTCTAGATGTTAAGGGTGGAACACCCGAAGAAATGGATAGGGTCGTTGAATCAGAATCTAAAAAATGGCAAAAAGTCATTGAACAATCCAAACAATCTTCAAAAAAATAATTACCTCAAATCAACTGAAAGATTGAGAAAAACATGAATACCTTTAACACTTACCTTAGAACGCTCCTTATTACTGTTTTAGCACTGACAGGCTTACATACCGCCCATGCTAAGTTTCCAAACAAACAAGTCACCATCGTCGTGCCCTACCCACCAGGAGGCGTCACGGATGTGTATGGTCGGGCCATCGCCGCCGAGCTCTCCAAGCAATGGGGACAAACAGTCGTTGTCGATAACAAGCCAGGCGGAGGCACCGTCATCGGGACTCAACTCGTCGCACGCGCGCCTGCCAATGGCCTCACCTTATTGTTGACAAGTTACGGCTTCACCTCCAATCCAGTTCTTAAGAAAAGCCTACCCTACGACCCAAAAAGTTTGAGTCCTCTTTATTTGCTTGGCAGATCCACAAGCTTACTCGTGGTGAATACAAACGTGCCTTTCAAAAATGTCAAAGAGATGATTGCTTTTGGAAAAAGTAAGCCGGGAGGACTGATTTTTGGGTCCTCGGGTAACGCCTCGAGTCCGCATATTGCAGCCGAACTATTTGCCGCAGAAGCAGGCGTTCGCATCACGCATGTTCCTTACAAAGGCACAAGTCCAGCGATGAATGATCTGCTCGGCGGACAGATTATGGGGATATTTGATGGCCCTTCCGCAATGCCAAGAGTTAACTCAGGTCAGCTCAATGCCATCGCTATTTCGTCAGAAAAAAGGCATCCCGCAGCGCCTAACGTTCCTACGTTTAAAGAGCTTGGCGTGGACGTAGTCTTTGGCAGCTGGTTTGGATTTCTCGTGCCTGCTGAAACACCTCCCTCGATACAAAACGATCTTATTCAAGGTATCGAGACCGCCATGAAAACGACTAATGTGCTGAACGCGATTAATCAAACAGGTCTATTTATCGATGGACTCAAACCTGCTGAGTTTGGAAAATTTTTAGCAGATGAAGAATTGAAACTCAGGAATTTGTTGAAAGTCGAAGGCGTCAGTATCGCTCTTGAATAAATGGCATTTAGATATTTAAATTTTATTACCTAGAAAGGCGAACAGCATGAATTTAGAAACGCTCGAACTCGACATCACCAACGGCGTGGCCACCGTCACGCTCAATCGCCCCCCTCACAACGCCCAAAACGCTCAAATGCGTGGCGAAATTATTCAAGTTTTTGATTACTTTAATGATGACCCCGAGGTCAAAGTTGCTGTGATTACTGGTAAAGGTAAGATTTTTTGCGCAGGGGCTGACTTAAGTGAACGTCCTGGATTGAATAACAAGCCTGGCGCCTATTGGCATCACAATCGAACGGTGCGTGAAACAGGGAACTCCATCATTGAATGCAGCAAACCCGTTATCGCAGCAGTCAATGGCCCTGCAATGGGTGCTGGTTTTGGGTTGATGACACAGTGTGATATCTGGGTCGCCTCAAACACCGCTATTTTTTCTATGCCAGAAATTAACGTGGGTCTCGCTGGCGGCACAGCCATGTTGCAAAGTATTTTTGGCAAATCACGTGCACGTCGTATGTTTTTCACCGGCATGAAAATCGATGCAGACGAAATGTATCGCTTAGGCTTGATCGAGGCCAGTCTTCCTCCCGAAGATCTGATGCCTTACGTCATGGAAATTGCCAACGATATTGCAAGCAAAGCCCCCATCGCACTGAGTTATGCCAAGCAAGCCGCTCAAGTCACCGCCGTCATGCCGCGCCGCGAAGGCTATCGCTTTGAGCAAAACATGACCGTGGCACTTGGAAAAACAGAAGATACCAAAGAAGCGTTGCTTGCCTTTAAAGAAAAGCGTAAGCCAGTCTACAAAGGTCGCTAGTCTCAAGGATGCATAGAGAATAATGAAAACTGATGTAAATGAAGTGATCAGTGACGAGGCATTCCGCTCAGAAATACAAGCATTTGTCAGCAAGCATTGTCCGCCTGATATCAAAGAACTCATGGCGCTTAATCGCAAGCTCTCAAGAGAACCTTGGCAGCGATGGCAGAAAATTTTATTTGAACGAGGTTGGGGTGCGCCGAACTGGCCCGTTCAATATGGCGGTACAGGTTGGAATACAAGACAACAGGCTATTTTTAGCGAAGTACTCGCTGAAAATGATTGTCCTCCTCAGTACCATCATGGGCTGCGACACATCGGTCCAGTGCTGATCGAGTTTGGCTCCGAGAGTCAAAAAGCGCGGTACTTGCCTCCCATCTTGGACGGATCAGAATGGTGGTGCCAAGGTTATTCAGAACCAAATGCAGGCTCTGATTTGGCCTCTCTCAAGACACACGCACGTATTGAGGGTGATGTGTTCATTGTGAATGGACAAAAAACCTGGACCTCACATGCGCAAGAATCTGATCTCATGTACACGCTTGTGCGAACATCCAATGAGTCGCGCAAACAAGAAGGGATCAGTTTGTTGATTATTCCTGTGCGCTCAAAAGGAATTTCAGTCAAACCCATCCGCACCATTGACGGCTGGCATCATGTCAATGAAGTGTTTCTCGATAACGTCGAAGTGCCGCTCTCAGACTGTATTGGCGAGATCGGCGATGGCTGGAAGTACGGAAAATTTTTATTAGCGCGAGAGCGCTTAAATTCGGCCAATACCGCCCCCCTCTTTCAGTACCTAAAACGTACGCGCGCACTTATTCAACAACGCCTATCCGGCAATGTCCATCAACAACGAAGGCAAGCGCTTGAAGGTCGACTTTTAGCAGCAGAAGCAGAGCTTAGCGCGATACAAGCGCTAGGCTTAGAAGCGATTGATGCGGTCATGAATAAAAAACCCCTTCGTCTTCAACCTTCTGTTTTAAAAATAAATAGTGCTGGACTCTTTCAAACGATCACCGAAATCGGCATGGAAATCATGGGTCCCGAATACGCCACCAGTATGCCGATTGATGAATACACCCTCTACGACGGCAATGCAGAAGCGGCCCTCTGGTTGCAAAATTATTTTTACTCCAGAGTGCGTACTATTTACGGCGGCAGTAACGAAGTTCAGAAAAATATGATCGCCCGCGAAATTTTTGGACACTAATAAAAATGTTTACCGTCACACCTATCTTTGATTCTGAGTTTCATGAATCAGCCTCTCGCTTTGCCAAAGATGCAGAAATTGAAAATAGCGGGCTATATCAAGCCGAAGATAAAAAACGCTTTCATGAAAAAAAATGGCGTGAAACGATCGATCTCGGCTGGCATGCCTGTCTGATTCCTGAAGAGGACGGAGGACTTGGCGGCACAGTGATTGATTTTTGCGCCCTTCTTGAAGGCACTGCAACACACGCTTTACCTCTTTCACTGAGTGCAGGTATGGGTTTACCTGCGATTTTGCTCTCAGCACTCGACTTTCAAAATAAAGCTTCGTTACTCTCTTCGATGGCTGAGGGAAGTGTCCGTCTGCAGCCTATTTATCAACCACTCGATCCTTTTTTAAAGCAAATGTCGCACGAAATGACATTACGGATCGAGACGGTATCAAATGCAATTGTTTTAGACGGAAAGGTTACGGGTGTAGAGCATATCCCCCAAGCAACGTACTACTTGCTGTGTTGCGCTAATCAGGAGGGAAACCCTTCGCTTTGGCTGATCCCAACAACCGAAATCTCACCAGAGATCAGTCACGAAATTCGTATCGATTCACGTGACAGTATTTCATTAAATTTTAACGCTCAACCCTTACGCGAGGAATGGTGCATTGCATCTGGGTCTTCTTTCTCAGAAGCCTATGACCGAATGTTCAATTTTGGAGCCCTATTTTCCTGCGTAGAAGCGGTATCCAGCATGGGCACTGCGCTAGAACAAACCATTCGTTACCTAAGTGAGCGTCAACAATTCGGTGTCACGCTTTCGACCTTCCAAGTGTTGCGGCATGACCTTGCAAATATTTACGCTAAATACGAGACCATTCGTGCCTTTGTCAGCGCCTTCACCCGTAAAGTCAGTGACACTGGCGTAATACCCGAGCGCGAAGTATCCCTGCTCAAGATTTACCTTTCTCAAGTCGGCCCAAAACTTGCGCATACCGTGATTCAAGTCCATGGCGGCATGGGTATGACCGAGGAACTCTGGGCCACGAGACTCAACAAGCGGATTTTGATGACGAGCCTTGAATACGGCGATGGTCAGTTTCATTCAGAACGCGCGCAAACTTTACAGAAAATGGTCGAACAGCATGCATGATCTTGACGCACTCTTTAATCCGCAATCCGTCGCGATTGTTGGCGCATCGAGCGATCCTAAAAAATTAAGTGGTCGCGCGATTCATTACATGAAAACCTACGGTTTTAAAGGTCAGCTCTATCCGGTGAATCCATCCTCCCCGGAAATCCAGGGTCTGACCTCTTACCCTTCGGTTTCAGCCATTCCTGGACCGGTTGATCAGGCGGTGATTATTGTTCCATCCGCACGGGTGGAAGATGCACTTCGGGATTGCGCCAGCAAAGGCGTCAAAGTGGTTCAAGTACTCAGTTCCGGTTTTGGTGAAATGGGACCCGAGGGCAAAGTCGCCCAAGATCACTTAGTCGAAATTGCCCAACAAGCAGGTATGCGGATGGTGGGACCCAATTCACTCGGAGCGTTGAGCCCTTCGAACGGACTCTTTGCTACGTTTTCAACCTCTTTTGCACGCGGTGCGGCTCCCAAACCTGGCAAGGTCGCCTTCGTGACACAGAGCGGGGCATTTGGCTCTTGCACGTATGTCATGGCGGATCTGCGAGGGATTGGCATGAGCCGGACGCTGGCGACCGGCAACGAAGCAGATGTAGACGTTGCGCACTGCATCGATTTCTTGGCTGAAGATCCGGAAACAGAAGTCATTTGCGCTTCGATGGAAAGCTGTCGTCATGGAGATCAATTGCGCGCAGCAATTAGCAAAGCGTCACGCGCGGGCAAAGCCGTGATCATGATGAAGGTCGGTACCTCAGAAGCAGGCGCAGCTGCAGCGGCCACACATACTGGCTCGCTAGCAGGGGATGATCGTGTCTATGACACTATTCTCCGAGAGACTGGTGCTTGGCGTGCTCGCTCGATTGAGGAAATGGTCGATATCGCATATCTCTTGGTGAACGGTCGCATGCCTGTTAATAATCGCCTTTCACTGGTCACGGTGTCAGGCGGGATTGGTATTCTCATGGCGGATGATGGCGCACGGATGGGACTTGAAATTCAGTCCTTCTCCCAAGCACTCATCGATCAGCTGAAAATCGTACTGCCCTATGGTGCTGGGCACAATCCCTACGACACCACAGCACAAGTCGCTACGACACCTCAGCTAGTCGTCGATGTGGGGCAATGCATTTTGGAACACACGACTGACGATGCCTTAATTTTTTATCTCGCCAACAACGCACTGGCGCCGCTCGTTTTCCAAAATACCCTCAGTGCCTTACTTAAACTGAAATCAACCTATCAAGAGCGACTAATTGTCGCGATTATGCCAAGTGAAGCAGGCGTGAGAGCCGAACTAGAAAAAGTCGGCATTCCCGTATTTGAAGATCCTACAAGAGCCATCGCAGCCATCAGTGCAGCGTGTCAGATTCGTCAACGCCGTGGAGCAATGTCGTCGATCAGTTACGCGTACTCCACAGCAAAATTAAGCATTCAACCTTCAGACGAATTCAAAGCAAAACAATTGCTGAGGCAAGAAGGTGTTCCAGTCATCGAAGAACGTATCTGCGTCACGGCCAAAGAAGCGCTTCAGGCTGCCAATGCCTTTGGTTACCCCGTAGTGGCTAAAATTCTTTCGCCCGATATCCAACATAAAACCGAGATTGGTGGCGTCCTACTTGGGCTCGCCAGTGGGGCTGAAGTCGAGGCTGGTTTTGAAACGCTCATGCAGCGTGCAAAAACTGCCATGCCATACGCACGGCTAGAAGGCGTGCTGATTTCCAGCATGGTTTCAAAAGGTGTCGAAACACTCGTTGGCATGCACCGGGACCCTGTGTTTGGACCCATGATGATGTTTGGCCTGGGTGGCATTATGGTTGAGCTCTTTAAAGACGTTTCTATGGCGAGCGCGCCGCTTGACAAGGCTGCCGCGCACCAACTGATTGATTCCGTCAAAGGCGCAGCATTACTTAAAGGCTGGAGAGGGAGTGCGCCACTGGACTGCGAGGCGCTCGCGGAGGTTCTGTGCAAGATCAGCGTCATGGCCTGCAAATATCCTGAGATACAAAGTATCGACATCAATCCTTTGTTGATTCAGGAGTCAGGCGTTGTCGCATTGGATGCTGTTTTTTTGATATGAGTTTTATACGGTTGTCAGTCGACGAATCGTCAAGGTGCAGCGTTGCGC